>Ga0207428_10000089_pt1 | contig 127333 bp, 122 predicted proteins | sample RhiMethybrSRZTD1_FD_187600 | JGI IMG/M metagenome (GOLD analysis project Ga0207428, IMG submission 187600) | Populus rhizosphere microbial communities from Tennessee, USA - Rhizosphere MetaG P. TD hybrid SRZTD1 (SPAdes) (version 3) | ecosystem: Host-associated > Plants > Roots > Rhizosphere >... | reverse complement strand
GCCCAGCGGGCCAGAGCCGACGGCCGGCTGGAGGCGCATCATCCAGACGCCTTCGCTCATCGCGATCGCCTACGACACTCTCACCTATCGCCTCATTTTCATGGACGGCCGCAAGCTCGAAGCGAACCCCGAACGCACGTGGATGGGGTACTCCGTCGGACGATGGGAAGGTGACACGCTGGTCGTCGACAGCTTTGGATTCAACGATCGCACGTGGTTGGACGGTCGCGGCCTGCCCCACACGGAGGCACTTCGGACCACCGAACGCTACGTGCGGCGCAACCTCGGACAGTTGCAGGTCGAGCTCACCGTGACCGATCCCGGCGCGTTCGCCAAGCCGTGGACGATGACCTACACCTTGGAGTTCCAGGCGGACACCGAGATGATCGAAAGCGTCTGCGAAGAACGGAGCCGCTGGATCGGCCATCTTTCCGACGTGGAGCGGAGCGCGGTCACCGTTGCTCCACAAACGTTGGCGAAGTACGTCGGCGTCTATAGCGGGCTGTGGGTCACGCGGCCGCGGACCGTTCGGATTCAGCTCGAAGACGGAACGCTGTACGTCAACGGATTGCTCGGCGAGAAGGTCCGCCTGATTCCTCACTCCGAGACCTCATTCAGCGGGACCGATGGTCTCTCCTTCGACTTTGATCCGAACGGCAATCCGGCCGCGTTCGTGGTGGAACGTCATGTCTCCGGCGATTGGCGGTACACGCGGCAGCCGCAGAGGTGACGGAGCTCTCTAGGGCGCGCTGAATGAGCATCGCCGCGGAATGGAGAGCACGATCCAAACAAAATGGCCCGCCTCAATCCCAAGACTATTCAACTGTCTGCTCCGTCGGCTGGACGACCTTAGTGCGTCATGACCCAGACGGCCACATTCACACCCATCGCATAGCCCTTTCCCCCAAAGGTGTGAAAGTAGTCTGGATTGTCGCCCTCCCGCTCCCAGCTATCTGAAACGTCCGAGTTCATGCTGACGAGCACAACGAGCCTGCCGTGGTCGTCGAACACACCGTAGTAGTGAACGGTTGAAGGCCCGATCTCAGAATCCTCACCAGTACGCTGCCACGAACCGAGCGACGGGATCTGCGGGAGCGGGTTGAGCCGATAGAGAACCGAGAACATCGGGTGATCGACCGGCAGGTCGACGATCGTTGCGCCGGGCAGGATTCGCATGAGATTCGGACGGATGTACTCGAAGTCCGGATCCCAGTTGTCGTCGATCCAGAGAAAGCCGCCCTTCAGCAGGTAGTCGTGCATGCGCGCGGTCTCTTCAGGTGTGAAGTCGTAGTTGGCCGCATTCTGCATGCGCAAGTACGGACACTGGAAGAGATCGGGATCCATGACGGTCACGTTCGCAAAGCCGGGGTCGCCATTGTTCCACCGGCTGATTTGCGTTTTGGTCAGCTCGGAGAGACGCACCAGGAAGTTATAGTCGGCTTGCGGATAGTCGTCGCCCCAACCGGACTTTCTCGCCCTGCGGATGTTCTGGTACCGCAGGCGGCAGAAGGTGAAGCCGAGCGACTTGTCGGGGAGCCCGTGGTTGATCGGGATCTGGAGGTTCCGTCCGTTGGTCAGGATGGTGGACCGCTGCGCCGCTCCGCTGATGACGGCCAGTCCAAGTGCCAGCGCAAACGCCAGTGCGAACCGCATCCATCGAGCCGATGCCCGCGTCCGCTGCATGTGAGCATCGTACAACGACTTCGTGTAGCGAGCCGGACGGCGCGAGGAAGCTCGGCGCGGACGTTCGAGGCTCTCGGAGGTGCTTCGCAACGCCGTCGCTCTGTTTCCCGGTGGGGTCGTTCCCTTGGAGCCTGACGCGGTGGATCGGGTCGTCGAGTCCTGGGACGACGCGGTGTTGGCGCAACTCGCCGCACTTGATCGGCGCGTCTGGAACGCGCGTGATGTCGACGAGCATCTCATCGACTACCTTCGACGCAACCAACGAGAGGTCTTGCGCCCGGAGCGTGGCATCCCCGATTGACGGCCTGAGTGAGTGCACTCGGCCGCCCATTCGTGCACACCCAAATTGGAACCCGTCGGCACGGTTTTTCACGCGGTGGCGCCGACAACTTGCTTGGAAGCGATGTCCCGATCGCGGCACTTCGCTTGCTGTGAGCACGCCCCAAGCAGCATCCCCACTGCAGCAGCGCGCTTCGCGCATTTCAGTTCTGTACGACACATGTCAATTCTGTTCGACGACGCACGATCGAGCACGCGCCCGACCGGCCGCTGGACCCCCGGCCTGTGGCTCAGTGTCGTCTCGCACGCCATTTTCGTGGTCGTCCTGATCGTCGTCCCGATTCGTGCGTCCGAGAATCCGTCGGCGCCGAGCATGCAATCGAGGATCGTGTTCGTCGTGCCGGCGACCGCACTGGTGAAGTTGCCGCCGGCCCCTGTCGTCGCGCCGCGCCTTCCTGCTCCGCCGACCCCACCACCGCCGATGCGCGAGCTCGTCCGAGCAGAACCGCCTCCAGCGCCAATCGTCGCCAAGCCGGTTGAGCCGACGCCCGCACCGCTCGTGCCCGCGGCGGCCCCCGTGACCGAACGGCCCATCGAACGGACGGTGATCGAGCGTCCTCCTGAGACCGGGCTTTTCGAGCGCACCAACAGCGCGCGAACGAGCCAGGCCGCAGCGGCCGTCACGACCGGCGGATTTGGAAGTGGGGCGGCCTCGGCGCGCGGCGCCGCAAATGGAGTCGGCGCCGTCACGACAGGTGGATTCAGCAACGACACGCCCGCGCCGCGTCGGGCCACAAACGGCGAGGTGCAGACGGCGGGGTTCGATCAACAACGGGCGAGTGCGCCCGCCCAGCCTTCCGTGGCCGCGGTGACGAAGCCCATCGATCGGCCGGTCGAGATCGTCTTCAAGCCCACACCGGAGTACTCCGACGAAGCGCGCAGCGCCCGCATCGAAGGCACCGTGTCGCTCGAGCTCGAGTTCACCGCAGCCGGCGACATCCGCGTGCTGCACGTCGTGCGCGGACTCGGCCACGGCCTCGACGAAGCGGCCCAGCGCGCGGCGCTCCGCATTCGTTTCAAGCCCGCGCAGTCGGACGGCCGCCCCGTCGATTCCCGCGCGACGGTTCACATCACGTTCCGCTTGTCCTAGCCAGAGGCACCTATGCGACTTGCACGTCTACCCTTGCTGCTCGCGGCGCTGCTCGCGCCCGTCGTGACGGCGTCGATCGCCCGCGCGCAGGCAAATGATCAGAAAGCTCCAACAGCCCAGACGCCAAGCCGCGCAGGACAGATGCAAGCCGACGACATCATCGACCGGATGAGCAGGGCGGAACGCGCCGTGATCGAGCGGTTGAGGACTTCCCACCCGTTGATGGAGGTGTACATCCAGAACGTGGAGCCGGACGAGGCGCGCGGCTGGGTCCCCACCGACGACAACTACTTCCTCGGCCAACTCCAGTTCGATGACGGGCCCACGCTTCGTCCGTTCGGACGAAAGGAAGAACAGCAGCGCGGCGTGAAGCTGCCCATCCTCTCGAACCCGCCCAACGTGGGAGATGCCTACGCCACGATGGTCGCGCCCGACTGGCGGGTGCTCGACCGAAAGCGATACGAATTCACGTACGTCCGCCGGGAGTTCCTCGGCGAATCGCGCTGCTTCGTCTTCGACGTCAGGCCGCTTCGCGACGGCAAGCAGGGTTTCGTCGGACGGATCTGGATCGAGGATCGCGACTACAACCTCGTGCGCTTCAACGGCGCCAACCGCGGATCGGAAACGACGTTGTCGGGCCTGCTCAAGCGGACGCTGTCGTTCCATATGGACGGCTGGCGTGTGAACGTCGCGCCTGGCGTGTGGGTGCCGTCGTACGTGTACTCGGAAGAAACGGATCTGAGCAACGCATCGTCCTCCAAGTCCTCGAGCTCGAAGCGGCAAGCCCGGTTCAAGAGTCAGACACGGATCTGGGGATACCAGGCTCAAACCGCCGACCGGACCGGCTCGTTGACAACGATCCGGATCGACGAGCCCAACGTCGCCGACACCACCGATGGGGCGGCGCAGCTGTCGCCCGTGCTCAGTCAGCGCCGATGGGAACAGGAGGCCGAGGCCAACGTCCTCGAACGACTCGAGGCGATCGGCCTGCTCGCGCCGGCGGGCGAAGCGGACAAGGTCCTCGAGACCGTCCTCAACAACCTCGTCGTCACCAACAAGCTGAACCTCGAACGGCCGCTACATTCCCGGATCCTGCTGACCTCGCCGCTCGAGTCGTTCACAGTCGGCCGCACGATCGTGTTGAGCCGCGGCCTCATCGACGTGCTGCCCGACGAAGCGAGCCTCGCGACGATGCTCGCGCACGAGTTGAGCCACGTGGCGCTCGGCCACCAGTTGATCGATACGAAGTTCTCGTTTGCCGATCGTCTGATGGTGCCCGACGGCGAGCTGCTGCAGGCGCTGCGATTCCGCCGCACGCCCAAGGAGGAGTCCGCGGCTGACGAGAAGGTCATCGAGCTACTCGGCAAGTCGCCTTATCGCGACAAGCTGGCCGACGCCGGCCTGTTTCTTCGTACGCTCTCGGAGCAGGCCAAGCAGTTGCCTCGGCTGATCCAGCCGCACATCGGAGACTACATGGCGGCCAACGGGCAGATGACTCGGCTTGCCGATCTCATGAAACAGGCCCCGGCGCTGATGCCCGACAGCCTCGAACAGATCGCCGCGCTCCAGCTCGGCGCGCGGCTCGTCGTCGATGCGTGGAGCGGCAGGGTGGCGCTCGATCGCTCGCCCGCCGTACCTCTGATGTCGGTTCGCGAGAAAGTGCCGTTTGCCGTGACGCCGCTGATGCCCGTGATCAGATATGCGCAGCCTCTGGACGTCGCCACGCCCGTCCGCACGGTCGGCGAGTTGCGGCCCAACTAATCAAGGCCGCTGCCCTTCATATCCCATCCGCACGTTCACTATCCAATTTTTCGCAATCCGCTCGGATGCAGCTCGCGCCATATCTGGCTGCTTGACGCCCTGATATCTGTCTACTTACTATCTGTTCATGTCAGATATCCCGCGGCGCCCTCGACCGCGAGCTGAAGCGCGGGCGCTGGCAGGCCTTCGTGAAGGCAGTGCAGCGCGCGACAGGAGATGAACATGCCTGACTGGGCACGACACGTGCGCTCTCGTTTAGCGTCGCTGCGCCTCTCGCCGTCGCGTGAGAACGAGATCGTCGAAGAGCTCTCGCAGCATCTCGACGACCGCTGGCGAGAGTTGACGGCGGGCGGAACACCACACGACGAGGCGACGCGCCTGGCGCTCGCCGAGTTCAGGGAAGGAAACCTGTTAGCGCAGTACATGGCGCCGCTGCGGCAGGCGCAGACGACGGCGCCCATCACGCCAGGCGCTCCGGCCGGACACGTCCTCACCGACGTCTGGCAGAACGTGCGGTATGGGACACGTACGTTGAGGAAGCAGCCGGCCTTCACTGTGGCCGCCGTTCTCACGCTGGCACTCGGCATTGGCGCCAACACGGCGATGTTCTCCATCGTCAACGCGGTCCTGCTTCAGCCGCTTCCGTACCCCGACCCCTCCCGCTTGTTCGTGGTCCACTCACAGCTCAAGACGCGGGTCAGCGCCGAGAACTTCCTTGACCTCCAGCGAGACGCACACTCGTTCGACGCACTCGGCGCGTACGTCGGCACCGGGTTCACGCTGACGGACCGGGGCGAACCGGAGTTCGTCATGGGACAGACGATCTCCGCCGAGCTGCTCGACGCGCTCGACGTACGGCCGCTCGCCGGCCGTCCGTTTCGTCCGGACGAAAACGAGGGCGGCCGCGATCAGGTCATGCTCCTGAGCCACGGCCTGTGGCAGCGCCGCTACGCCGGCGATCCTGGAATCGTGGGGCGGACGATTACCGCGAACGGCAAGCCGTACACCGTGGTTGGCGTGATGCCGGCCGTTTTTGAGTTCCCACAACGGCGTTTCGAGCTCTGGGTGCCGTTCGCCTTCCGCAACAACGCGCAGGGCATGGTCAACCGCGGCACACACTTTCTGCAGGTCGCTGGCCGGCTGCGCGGCGGCATCTCAGTCGAGCAGGCGCAGGCCGAGCTGGATACGATCGCCAGCCGTCTCGCGCTGGAGTACCCCGACGTCAACACCGGTTTGACGATGCGCCTGACGTCACTCCTCGACGAGACAGTGGCGAACGTGCGCCCTGCGCTGCTGATCGTCCTCAGCGCCGTCGGATTCGTGCTGCTGATCGCGTGCGCCAACGTGACCAACCTGCTCCTCGCCCGCGCGTCCGCGCGCCAGCGCGAGATTGCGGTCCGCACCGCGCTCGGCGCCAGCCGCGCACGTCTCGTGGGCCAATTGCTCACCGAAACACTGATGCTGTACGTCGCCGGTGCCTGCGCAGGCCTGGGCCTCGCCGCGGGGGGACTCTACGCGCTCATCGCGCTCAGTCCCGGGGACATCCCTCGCCTGGCTGGGACCGAGCTCGATCTGACGACGCTCGCCTTCACGCTCGGCGTCGCGCTGGTGACTGGCATCGTGTTCGGCCTGATACCTGCGCTTCAGTCCACGTTCCGTGTGCCCGCGGATCAGCTCAAGGCGGCAGCGCGATCGGCGACAGCGAGTCGGGCAAGCCGGCGCGCGCGTGCGACGCTCGTGGCCGCCGAAGTGGCCTTGTCGCTGATGCTGATGGTCGGCGCCGCCCTTGCTGCGCGCAGCCTCTTGCAGCTTCAGCGTGTGGATACCGGCCTCGACGCCGAGGGCGTCCTCACGTTCAACGTCGTCCCGCCCGAAACGGCCTATCCGGATGGCGACAGCGTGCGTCGATTCCACCGCGAGGTCATCGAGCGCCTGTCCGCACAACCGGGTGCGATCGCCGTGGGCGCGACCTCGCATTTGCCGCTCAGCGGCCAGAATGTCGAGAGCAGAGTCACGCCGGAAGGCTGGCAGCCCCCGTCGCCGAACGAGGGGGCGGGCGCCGGCCTGCGGGGCGTAGCCGGCCATTTTTTCGACGCGCTCGGAGCGCGCGTCACCGCGGGCCGCGCGTTTACGGATGCCGACACGGCGACGTCGCCACTCGTGGCGATGGTCAACGAAGAATTCGCACGCCGTTACTGGCCAGGCCAGAACGCCGTCGGCAAACGGCTGAAGCAGGGCCGGATCGAATCGAAGGATCCCTGGAAAGTCGTGGTGGGTGTGTACGCCGATCTGAAGCACCTGGGCCCGCAGGCCGAGACGCGGCCCGAGGTGATGTTCCCGTACGCGCAGACGCACGACTATTGGGTCACTCGTTTCATGCGCGGTCTCTCGGTCGTGATGCGCACCACGGGCGATCCGATGAGCCTGATGCTGGCCGCGCGTACAGCCGTCCGGGCGGTGGACCCGTCGGTGCCGCTCGTCGAGCCGCGGAGGATGGCTGCGCTCGTGTCGGATTCCGTGGCGCAGCCCAGATTCCGGAGCGTGCTCCTCGTCTCTTTCGCCGGCCTCGCCGTGCTCCTTGCGCTGGTTGGTATCTACGGCGTCGTCGGGTTCAACACCGGGCAGCGCACGCATGAAATCAGCGTGCGCGTCGCGCTCGGAGCGCAGCGTGGTTCCGTGCTCGGCCTGATCCTGCGTCAGGAGTCGATGCCGGTGGTGATGGGGATCGTGGCGGGCCTCGCCGGAGCGGTTGCCGTGGGTCGCGCTATGCAAGGGTTGCTGTTCAACGTGGCACCTGCCGATCCGGTGACGTTCATCGCGATGCCCGTTTCGCTTGCCGCAGTTGCCCTGGTGGCATGTCTCATCCCCACGCGGCGGGCGCTCGACATCGACCCGGCGAACGCCTTACGCGCAGAATAACGGGGGAATCAGAAATCGATTCCGTCTAACGCGGGCTGTTGACTGCGTCAGACCAATTGAGAATCACATTGAGCTGACGCGGCACCGACCCCGGATCGCGCCGAACCATCAGGAATCGTTTGCCGTCTGGCGACACGCTGAAGCTGTGGAAACGCGGGTTGATGAGAAAGGCCGACCGGTCGAACAGCCGGCGAGGAGCGCCGAAGGATCCATCCGGCCGCATCGCCACCGCGACGACGGCGTCTCCGGTGACATAGAACAACTCCTTGCCGTCGCGCGACCATCTAAGGATCTTGATTGCGACCTGGCGACCCAGCGTCGTATCCGTCGCTCGGTACACCTTCCCCATCCCGCCTTCGCCGATGGACGCGGTGATGTCGTACACGCCGAAGCGCGTGCCGGGAGTGAAGGCCAGAGGTGCCGTGAGTATAAGTCGCCTTACAGCGGCTTGCGCGCCCAGGCTCCGTACTGAATCGAGGCCATCACCTGGCTACCCAGACGGATGGCTTCTTGTTCCAAGCGAGCCGCGAGCGTTTCGAGAGGCTCGAGCTCGTGAGGGAGCGAGAGTCGCAGTTCTGCCAGCCGCGGCGCGAGGCTCTTCACCGTCGCGGCGAGCCACGGATACATGTGCGAGCCAGGGCCTCCGCCTACCGTGCCTTCGCTGACGATGGTCGGGAACGGCAATCCGGCACGGAGAAACGTGTTTCCGAACTTTCTGCCGAACGTGACGGGCGCACCAGCAACCCTGAACGCCTCGCTCACCAACTTGTAGCCTCGGTCCCATAGGGGACAAGGCGGATAGCTGGGATGAGGGTCGGTGAGGTCGACCTCGTGACAGACCACGATGCCGCCGGGTTTCACGCTCTGGAGCAGACGTGCGAGCGTCGCCGCGGGGTCTGGCAAGTAGAGCAGGATGTATCGGCCCACCAGCGCGTCGAATCGATCGGTGGTCGAGAACGTATCGACCGCTGCCTGTTCAAACGTCACCCACGGCGCACAGCCGTTCTCCACTGCCCGCCGGCGAGCATGCTCCAGGAAGCTCGAATCCTTATCGATGCCGACAACGCGGCCATTCGGCCCGACGATCTCGGCGGCGAGCATGGCGACATCGCCGATGCCGGAACCGATGTCCAGCACGCGCATGCCAGGCACCAGACCCGCAGCTCGAAAGAACCTCTCTGTGTAGGGACGGAGGATTCGCGCCTGGAGTGTGAGGCGCGCGTGTTCCTCAGGCGATCGGCCGTAGACATGTTCCGCCGTGGAAGGTTGGCTCATGCGGCTCATACTAACCGGAGTCGGGTCAATCAGAGGAGCCTCGCGTCACCGGCCCACCACGTGCTCCGTCGCCTTGCCGCAGCGGCCATTCGTCGATCGTCACGTATCGGTCACGAATCAGTGCTTTCACGTCGGCCTCCGCCTACAACCCGAAGATGCGGCTCGTCGTCCAAGGTTCAGACCACCGCACCAGCACGAAGGGATGCACCATGCTGCGCCAAGAAATACAACAGAGTCTCCGCTTCATCGTCCGTAACCCTGGCTTCAGCGCCGTCGCGATTCTGTCCCTGGCTCTTGGCATTGGCGCCAATGCGGCGGTCTTCAGCCTCGCCGATGTGCTGCTGCTGCGTCCTCTTCCCGTGATGGATCCTGGCCGAGTCGTGACGGTTGCGACGTTCGCTGTCGGCGACCGACTCGCGGGAGGAGTGTCTTATCCGAAATACAGACAACTCCGCGATCAGTCGCAGTCGTTCGACGGGTTGATCGCATTTCGGACCTCGACATTCGGCTTCACGAAATCGAGCGCAAACGTACCGCAAGCGCGAGCCGGGATGATGGTCAGCGAGAACTTCTTCAGAGTGCTCGGAGTCCAGCCGATGCTTGGTCGAGGTTTTCTCCCGGAGGACGGGCAGGCCTCGGGTCGGAACGCGGTTGTCGTGATCGACTACGGCACCTGGAACGACCAGTTCGACCGCAGCACGTCGATCGTCGGCAGCAACGTCCGCATCAACGGCATCGACTTCAGCATCATCGGCGTCACTCCCAAGTCGTTCACGAGTATCGACGAGCGCATGCGACCCGCGTTCTACGTTCCGTCGACGATGTCTCAGCGTCTGAGCGCAGTCCGCGGCGACCCGCTCGAAGACAACCGGGACCATTCGTGGCTGGTCAAGGGACGCCTCAAAAACGGCATCTCGCAAGCCGCAGCGCAGGCGGAACTGACGACGATGTGGACCGACATCGAGCGGCGCTCGCCAGAGCTGGACCGCAGCCGACAGATCGCCGTGCAATCCGAGCTGCAGGCACGGGCCAGGGAGCGGCCCGATGCCATTCTCACTCCTTTGTTGATGGCTCTCGTTGGCCTGGTGCTCATCATCGCCTGCGCCAATGTGGCGAATCTTCTCCTCGGACGTGCCCGAGTCCGGTCACGTGAAATTGCCGTTCGTCTCGCGTTGGGAGTCACTCGTCTGCGTTTGTTCCGGCACCTGCTGATCGAGAGCCTTCTGCTGTCACTGGTTGCGGCCGTCGTCGGGCTTTTCTTCGCCTATGTCGGGATTCGGTTCTTTCAGATGACGCCGGTCAGCGACGTGTCGGTCGCTCCCAGCCCCGAGCTCGATCGTCGGGTACTCGGCATATGCCTGCTCGCCGCTCTGGCCAGCACGGTCTTCTTCGGCTTTGCTCCCGCCTGGCGAAGCGCGAGGACTGGTCTGGCATCGACGCTCAAGAGCGGCGAGACGAGCGGCGGCGCTCATCCACGCACCATTGGCCGGAACGTTCTTGTCGTCAGCCAGATCGCGCTCGCCATGGTGCTCCTGGTCGCCACTGGCATGCTGATCGATGCCTTCCGCAAAACGTTGGTGCTGAGTCCCGGCTTCCGCACAGACCATCTGGTGATGATGGAATTCGATACGTCTCTGGCTCGTTATGACTCGACGCAGAGCGACGATTTCTATCGCAGGCTCGTGACACGCGCACAGGGACTACCGGGAGTTCGCTCGGTGACTCTGACCAGCTCGGCGCCGCTCGGGTTCCAGGGCATTCGCGACGTGATTCCGGACGGCTATCAGTTTCCGAGAGGGCAGGAGACACTTCAGGCGATGGCAGCGGTGGTGGACGAACACTACTTTGCCACGACGAAAACCGACATCCTCCAAGGACGCTCGTTCACCGCCGCCGACAGCAAGGGGTCGCGCCACGTGGCCATCGTCAACGAGGAGTTCGCTGAGCGTTACTGGCCAGGCGAGAACGCGATGGGTAAGCGGCTGCGACTGAACGGCAAGGACGGCGACTGGGCCGATGTCGTGGGCATCGCCAGGACAGGCAAGTACCTCTTCATCGCCGAGCCGCCGACTCCCTTCGTGTACCTGCCGTTTGCTCAAAACCCAAGTCCGAGGATGATCCTGCTCGCCGAGAGTGACGGCGAGCCAGCATCGCTGATCGAGCCACTGAGAAGCCTGGTGCACACGCTGGACGTCGATCAGCCGGTGTACAACGTCAACAGTTTCTCGTCGTTCTACGAGCAGCGCGCCGTTCGGGTGCCATTGAGGATTCTCCAAACCGTTGCGGCAATGGGGGTGATAGGAATTGTGCTGGCGCTCGTCGGCATTTACGCCCTCGTCTCGTACACCGTTGCGCGGCGCACCAGAGATATCGGGGTTCGTATGGCAATGGGCGCCGAACGGCTCAGTGTGTTGAAGATGGTCCTGGGACAGGGGCTGGTGCTGTCCGCGCTGGGCATTGCGACCGGCGGGCTGATCAGCGTTGGTGTTGCCCGCTTACTCGCGGCTGGACTCACCGGTCTTGGGACCCCGAGCCCTGCGACCTTCGTCGTGGCTCCCGTGGCGGTGCTGATGGCGACCATGGTCGCCTGCTATGTACCGGCGCGGCGGGCGTCGCTGGTCGACCCGATCGCTGCGTTGCGATACGAATGAACGGGTCAGACGGGACGCTTGACATGCCATTGCCGTGAGTCGATCATCCGCGCAGTGAAGTAACGCCCGGCGGCAAGACCAGGAAGGTTCGGAGATGCGAAGCTTCTTCGTCACCATCATCGCGGCGTGCATGTCGCTCGCGCTGTTTGCCGGCTCGTCTCTTGGTCAAAGTGAACGCCCGAGGCGCGTCCAGCCTGCCCCTCGCTGGCCGGATGGGCGGGTGAACATTTCGACAATTCCCGGCCAAAAGGGCCATTGGATTCGGACTCGACGGGAACTCGTCGTTGACGGCACCACCACAAACACGCTTCCCAACGACCGCCGGATCGAGGAGATCCCGTTTCAGCCCTGGGCGAAAGCGCTGTTCGAATATCGGCGATCCAGAGATGACCGCGATTCGCCCCATGCACGGTGCAAGCCCTCCGCCGGGCCGCGGCAAATCGGGACCGCCTATGGATTTGAGATCGTCGAGTTCCGCGACATTCAGCGAGTGATCATTTTCGACATCGGCGGCCCGCAGACGTATCGCACGATTCATATGGACGGACGCGCACACCCGACAGGCCGGGATTTGATCCCGACGCATTACGGACACTCGATCGGCCGGTGGGAAGGAGACACGCTGGTGGTCGACACCGTCGGGTTCAATGAACAGAATTGGATCGACGCAGAAGGGTTGATCCATACCGACCAGTACCACCAAATCGAGCGCTTGACTCGGACCGACTTCAGTACGCTGCGGTACGAGGTGACGATCGACGATCCAGGAGCCTACACGGCACCATGGACCGCAGGCTTTCTCCTTCGATGGGAGGAAGGCGCGGAGATCTTCGAATACGTCTGTCAGGAAAACAATTTGAATCCGCACCTGACGACAGACGACGATGGACAGCCGCTGTCGCGTGCGAATGCCATCACGCCCTGATCCAACTCGCACCATATCGCGGCCGATTCCGAACGGATCCCCACTGGAAAGTATCTGGATCCGTCCATGTCGTGTCAGTGCTGAACTCAGTCGTTCGTCAGTTGCTTCTTCAGCACCAAAACGAATCTATGCCACATGGACCTATGACACCCGCAAGAACAGGCGAATTCGCGATCAGATCTGCGCGTGAGGCGGATCTGAACGATATCGAAGAAATGGTCGACGACTTCGTCAAGGGGCATCCAGCGGAAACGCATTCACGCTCGCGATCGAAGTTGCGCGAGGCGTATTTCGGCGCCGCGCCTGTCGCGAGGCTGCTCGTCGCCACGCGCCGCGAACGCGTGATCGGCATGGGACAGTGGACCCTGATCTACGACATGTTCTGGAGCGCGTACGGCGGGAACGTCGAGTGGCTCTACGTGCGCCCCGAGCATCGCGGAAGCGGAGTGGTGGCGGGCATCGTCGCGGAGATCAGTGCGCAGGTACGCGACGCCGGAGGTGAGTTCCTGCACGGAGGAGGGAACCGCGACGCAGAGGCCCTTTATGAGCGAGTCGCAACGGGCTGGAAGGCACACGAATGCTACGTCTCGGCCGAAGCCTTCCAGGCCCTTGCTGATCTCGCGGGGCTGCTACCTCGGGACATCGTTCGCCGGCTCCCGGATCCCGGGCTGAACAAGGTGGCCGTACGCACCAGGGCGTAGGCGTCCGCGGTCGCTTGGCTACGCGCCGCGACGCGGGAACTTGGCTGCAAGTTCTCGGGCTGCCTCCGGGAGCTTTTCCACCAGCCTCGATCCGGTCTTCTGCTCGTCCCGATAGACGCCGCGCCACACAGGAGCCGCCGTGCCGCCGGCCATCAGATCGATCACCAGGGAGACCTTCATCAAGCGGAGTGGTCCCCGCGGCGGCTCGCTGCTGATCGTGTTGATGTCCTCCGTGGCGAGCACGTAATCCACAACAAGGTCGGGGCGATCGGAAGTTTCGGTGAGCCCCCTGGAGGTCAGCGCCGCCCGGATCGACGAACTGAGTTTCTTGACCAGCAGCGGGTTGTCGAACTCGGGCCGGGCGCTCTCGACCCTGCCGGAACGTATCGCGAAGGTTCTGAACGCCGACGGATCGATCAGCGGCGCGACGTTCACCACGAAGTCCTGCGCCATCACGGCGACCGCCAGGACGACTGCGCCGAAACACAGCGCGGCGAGGCGTCGCCTCACGATCGTCCCTTTCGTTTCGGCGGGTACTGCGAGAGCAGCCTGACGGCATTCTTCGGGAGCGCGTCTACGAGCTTCTGCATCTCCCCGTCGGCGATGCGGTACACGCCGCGCCAGACCAGCGCGCGGGAGTCCTCGCGCTTCACGTCGATGACCATGGTCGCTTCTGTGAAGGCCACCTTGACGGCTTCACGCCGGCCACCCCGGCCGCCGCGGCCTGCCTCTATCGGCCACGGGCGACCAAACGGACCGACCTCGAAGTCGACTCCCGAGACGCTGTACTCGACGACCACGTCCGCGCGCGCGCCGCCATCTCCGAGACCCCGGCCGACAAGCGAGGCTCGGATGGCGTCGCCGATTGCCTGCATCACGAGCGGCGAGCTCAACTCGGGTCGATCGCTCGTTACACCGGTGTTGCGCAGCGCGAAGGACCGGAACATCGAGAAGTCCACGTCCTCATCGAACAGAACGCTCCGCTCGTCGGCCGCAACGACGACCGACGCGATCAGCACCGCCGCACACAGCGACGCCACCCGCATGGAGCCGTGAATACTAACATGCAGCGCCGCGGCAAGATCGAAGGGGTCGCCGTCACGTAGACGGTGACCCTTCTGCCCCGATCGGTTACTTCGACGAGGAGGGCTGCGGCACCTGGATGTTCCCGCCGGTAAGCTGCTGGGCGTTGAGCGGTCCGTTGCCTCCCATCGCCAGCACGCTGTTCGGTGCGTTCACGTTGATCCAGAAGCGGTCAGGCCCGGTTGCCGTCGAGCCCTGGCCGTTGTCCTCGACCCATCCGAGAAGCGTCTGGTTGCCAACACCGTCGTAGGTTGTGCCGTCCGGCTTGGTGCAGCTGTAGTTCCCCTTACCGGAGAAGCTGGCAGTATTGTTGACGACTGCCGGTGCATCGATTGCGTTGCTCTTGGCGCGGCAGATGTCACCGTTCGCGAGGTGACGAAGCACGACCAGGTTGCCTCTCGGGTTCGTTTTGTTCTTGCCCGTGAAGTTGAACACGAGGCCAAAGGAGACGCGCTCGTGGTCTGGCTCGGTGGGCGAGAAGAACAGCTTGCCACCGCCGGTCACGAAACCGGCGCTCGGATCGTACACAGCCACCGTGTCCAGAAGGCTGCCAAGGTAGTAGTTGCCCGTAACACTTGCCGAGATTTCGTAGGCGTCTACGGCGACGCTCGTGAACGCGCAGGTGTACGTCTTGACGTCGCTGTATGCGGGCGGCGTCGCGATGGTTGCCGAGGGTGTGCAGGTCGCCGATTTGTTGTTCCCACCAGCACCGTTCAACGAGACGCTGAGACCGGTGTTGTCGATGTCTCCCGGATGTGCACCGCCGTTTGTATCCGGCTCAGGGTTCTTCTCACGGACCGTGAAGGTCAAGACGAGGCTCGCGAGCGCAGTACCGCCCGGCGCCGAATAGGCGTCCAGGTTGCCGGCACCAGCCGCCACGCCGGCGTCTTCTTTATCGACGGTAATGGTGATGTCGGTGGAGGCGCTGTTCGTACCGTCACTGACCGTCACGCGCACCACGTAGACGCCCGCTTCGACCAGCAGGTCGTTCTCGAGCGTCCATGTCTGCGAGTTGCCGCCTACGGACGTCGACGTCAGCGCCAGGTGGCTGGGCAACCCGTTCCCGAATGCGCCGCCGTTCTTGTTGAACTGCGTCGTTGCCGACAGGCTCGATCCCGCGGTGTCCGCGTCGATCGCGCTGATCGTGACATCAGTGATGTCGTCGCTATATTGACCCGTCTGCGCGGTCGAACTCGGGGTGATGACTGCCGTCGCGTCGTCGTCGACGATCGTACCGAGTCCTTGCGCATCAGCGAGCGTCGCCTCCGTCGGGTACGACAGGTTGACCAGCAACGTCTCGTTGTTCTCGTCGACGTCGTCGCCGCAGATGAGCACCGTGATCGTTTTCGTCGTGTCCGCCGCGAGGAACGACAGCGAGCCGCTCTGGCTCTGGTAATCGACGCCGCACGACGCGACGGCCGCTGCCGGGTTCGCGCCGCCAACCGCTGTGGCGAAGCTGACACCTGCCGTCACTTCCGTCAGGCCGCTCTTCGTCACCGTAAACACCAGGTTGGCCGTGCCGCTGTCACCCTCATTCTGCGACACGTCGTCGATCGAGAGCGTCGGCTTGGCGTCGTCGTTGGTGATCGTCCCGACCCCCTCGCCATCGGCGATGTCGGCGTTGACGGGGCTCGACAGAGTGACTTTGAACGTCTGGTTCAGTTCGTAGACCGCCTCACCGCACACGAGCACCGTAATCGTGCTGGTCGAATTCGCAGCGAGCACGGTGACGGTCCCGTTCGCCGCCGTCTGGTAGTCGGCGCCAGTACACGTGCCCGATCCGGCGGTGGCCGGGTTGGTCGTCCCTGGGGCGGTCGCGAAGCCCGCCGTCGCATCGACCTCGGTCGCGCCAGTCCTGGTGACCGTGAACACGAAGTTGGTCGTGCCGGCGTTGCCTTCCGCGAGCGCCACGTCGCCGATTGAGAGCGTCGGCTTGGCATCGTCATTCTTGATGGTGCCGACCGCCTCGCCTTTGCCGGCCGTAATGGTGGCGTGGGTCGGGGTCGAGAGCGTGACCTTGAATGTCTGATCCAGCTCGAAAACCATGTCGCCGCAGACGAGCACAGTAATCGTGGCGCTCGGGTCGGCCGCCGGGATGTTCAAGGTGCCGCTGGCCGTCTGGTAATCAGCAGCCGGACAGGTTCCCGCCGTGGCCGCATTCGTTACTCCGGCGGCGGTCGCGAACTGGACACTGGCGGCAACTTCGGTGGCGCCCGTCTTCGTCACGATGAAGCCGAAGTTCGTCGTCCCGCTATTGCCTTCGTCCTGCGGGAGGTCGGCAATCGAGAGCGCCGGCGCCGCGTCGTCATTGGTGATAGTGCCGACCGCGTCGGGGTCGGTGATGGAAGCGTGGCTCGGGCTAGAGATCGTGACCTTGAATGTCTGATCCAGCTCATAGACGGCTTCGCCGCAGACGAGCACGGCAATGGTGTTGCTCGGATCGGCGGCGGCGATCGTCAACGTGCCGGTTGCCGTCTGGTAGTCGGCACCCGTGCAGGTACCGGCGCCAGCCGTCGCCGGGTTCGTCGCGCCTGCACTGGTTGCGAAACTCACGCTCGCGTCGACTTCGGTGGCGCCGGTCTTCGTCACGATGAAGGCGAAGTTCGTGGTGCCGCCGTTTCCTTCCGGGAGTGCGACGTCGCCGATCGAGAGCGTCGGCGCCGCGTCGTCATTCGTGATGGTGCCGAGGCCCTCGGGGTCCGAGATTGTTGCCCCGGACGCAGCCGACAACGTCACCTTGAAAGTCTCGTTGAGCTCATAGACGACGTCGCCGCAGACGCTCACGTTGAACGTTTTTGTCGTGTCTGCCGCGCCGAAGCTCAAGGTTCCGCTCGCCGACTCATAGTCGATGCCGGCACCGCAGGTACCCGCCGTTGCGGGGGTCGTCGTTCCGACCGCCGTCGCGAAGTTCACAAAGGTTACAAGAGCGGTCGCACCGGTCTTCGTCACGGTGAAGACGAAGTTCTTGGTGCTGCTGTCTCCTTCCGCGAGTGCGACGTCGTCGATCGAGAGTGTGGGCTCGGCGTCGTCGTTGGTGATCGTGCCGACACCCTCGGGGTCCGAGATCGTCGCGCCGGACGCAGCCGACAACGTGACCTTGAAGGTCTCGTGGAGCTCATGGACGATGTCGCCGCAGACGTTCACGTTGAACGTTTTGGTCGTGTCTGCCGCAGCGAAGTTCAGGGTTCCGCTCGCCGACTCGTAGTCGATGCTCGCGCCGCAGCTACCGGCCGTTGCGGGATTCGTCGCTCCTGCTGCCGTCGCGAAGTTCACCGAGGTTGCGAAAACGGTCGCGCCGTTTTTGGTGACCGTGAACTGGAACACCGTCGTGCCGGAGTTCCCTTCAGCCAGGCTCACGTCGTTGATGGAGAAGCTCGGGGCAGCGTCTTCATTGGTGATGGTGCCGATGCCCTCGCCGTCAGAGATGGTGGAGGTCACCGGGTTCGACAACGTGACCTTGAATGTCTCATTTGCCTCGTTGACGAAATCGCCGCAGACGTTGACGGTGATCGTCTTCGTGGTGTCAGCCGACGCGAAGCTCAGCGTCCCGGTTGCCGGTTGGTAATCGATCCCCGCTGCACACGTGCCCTCGGTGGCGGGATTGGTGGTTCCCGGCGACGTGGCGAAGTTCACGGACGCGGAGCCGCTGCCCGCCTTCGTAACCGTGAAGCTGAAGGCGGTGGTGCCCGAGTTGCCTTCATTCAGCGTAACATCATCAATCGTGAACGACGCCTGCGCCGCCCCTACGACCAGAGTGGCGTTCTGCTTCTTGTTGTCACCAGTGGAACAGTCGTTACCTGATCCTCCAGTTCCTGTAGCAACGATTGTGAACGTGTAAGACCCGGCCGAGATGCCCGACGCGGTGTCAATTGTCAACGTCGTCTGATGGTCCGAGCCGTTGGTCGAGGTGATCAACGACGGGCTGAACGAGACAGAGTCGGTATCAGGAAGGCCTGTTTGACCTGAGCCTTTTTCTGTCGACATCTGAACAGTGCAGGAGTTGTTGCCAGGGTTGCCAGCGCCACCTGGCGTGTTGAATTCGACGCCAATCACATACGTCGCCGTGTTCCCGGGGGGTACCGAAGCGGGACTCTGCGGAACATCGATGTTGACTTGATTAATAACCGTCCTCGTATCAGTGAACGTGACCTGCGCCCGGCGACTCGACTGCTGCCCCATCGCCATCAGGTAGAACCGCACGCCGAGGTCGTGCTCCTCGGGCGACCACTGATCCCAGAAGATGTTGCCGTTCTCATCGGCGACGATGCGCGGGTTGGCGTTCTCGTCGCGGTCGATGACGTAGTCCTCGTGAACGGCAGGGTCCTCCTGGAACACCAGCTTCACCGCCTCGCCCGGCTGCCAGCCGGTGCCAGTAATGACCGCTCGCTCGCCCGGCGCGTAGTCGTCCTTGTCTGTCTTGATCGTGGTAAAGCGATAGACCTCGGCATCCGCCGCCCCACCGCCCGCGGCGAACGCACGGCCTTCTTCCGTAGTCGAGCCCCCCACCGCGCCAGTACGGGCCGCCGCCATGGACGCGGTCGCGGCAAATGTGCCCATGCCATACGAATAGGGATCCGGAAAGAGCGCAGGCAGGAACAGATCGCTGGCAGATTGAGGCGCACCGCCCGACGAGCCGCCGCTGATCAGCACGCTGTTGTTGTGCGGAAGCAGCACCGCCGTGTGGCCGCTGCGCGCGACGCTCAGCGCCGTCGTCGCCAGCGTGAAGGTCTGCGACACCGCCTCGAATACCTCCGCGGACGACAGATCGTGCGTACCGTCGCTGCTGCCGCCCACGACCAGCACTCGCCCGTCAATCAGCGTCGTCGCTGACGCGCCGGTGCGCGGTTGTTGCAGACTTCCCGCCGCCAGTGTCGCGGTGCTCGTCGCCGGATCGAAGACCTCGGCCGAGGCCAGCACGACGTCGTGAAGCGTCGTGCCCCCGACAATCAGCACCGTGCCGTTCCCGAGTCGTGCCGCCCCATGCCTCGTGCGAGCTTGCGTGAGAGACGCCACCAGCGTCGATCCGCCTGATGCGGGATCGAACACCTCGATGTCTGCGCTGACCAGATCGCCCGTCGTACCGCCAACCACGAGGATTCGCCCGTCGGCGAGCAGTGTGGCGGTATGCCCGACACGCGCGGCCAGCAGCTGCCCGATCGATGTGAAGGTGTTGGCAAGCGGGTCGTAGACGACGACGCTGTCGGTGGGCGAGCCGTTGACGACGCCGCCGGCAATGAGCGTTCGCCCGTCATTCAAGGCCACCGACGCGGCGCCCGAGCGCGCGTCCGCGACCGCGCCCAACGCGGCCCACGTCCCCACTTCCTGCGGCGGAGCCGCGTGCACGAGAAGGCCAGCGGCCGCGAGGGCGAGCAATGAGACGGGTAGTACTCGGACGTTGCGACGAATGCGGGGCATGGTGCGCTCCGTATCTGAGGAACGTCGCGAGGTCCCGCCACGCGTCGCTCAGGGAATCCGTGAACCAAAGGGTGAAATCGCGGGCAGCTGAGGCAAGAAACGCGCCCGCGCCCAAGTGGTTCTATCGGATCAGGTAACTATCTCTGGAGACAGGACCTTGCTCTGGGGGGACAAGAGCTTGGCTGGCGAGCCACTTTGAGCGCGAATCTGTGAAGGTCGGTCGATAGCTAGACGTTTTTCCAGGCAGCCTGGAATTTTGCTTTTACTTCGTCCAACAAATGGCACGGAATGGGGCGTCGTTGCACCTGCGCGCGGCGGCCGATTGAGCCGAAACGATCGCTGAGCATGACGACGCGCTGGATCGGCATCGTCCTCGGCATCGCGCTCGTCGTCGTTGCGTGGCTGTGGCTGTCGGATTCACCGCGCGTCGCACGGCCGACGCACGGCACCGCGGTGGTGGCGTTCGGCGACAGCCTCGTCGCGGGACGCGGCGCCGCTGACGGCCAGGACTTCGTGAGCGTCCTTTCGCAGCGCACCGGCATTCGGATCGTCAATGCCGGCCGGAGCGGCGACACGACGCGCAACGCGCTCGCGCGGATCGAGAGCGACGTGTTCGCGCACGACCCGCGCATCGTCATCGTCCTGCTCGGAGGAAACGACTTCCTCAGACGCGTTCCGGTGGATCAGACCTTCGAGAACCTGGGTACCATCGTCGAGAAGATCCGCAGCCGCGGCGCGGCCGTGATTCTCGTCGGTGTGAGCCTTGGCCTGCTGACTGACCCGTACGCCTCCCGCTACGAGGCGCTCGCGCAACGGACCTCATCCGGGCTCGTGCCCGGTATCCTGGACGGTGTCATCGGCCATGCGGATCTGATGTCGGACGCGGTCCATCCGAACAACCGCGGCTACGCGATCGTCGCCGACCGCGTGGAGCCCGTGCTTCGCGAGCTGCTTAGCGACGAGTAGCGGCCCACCGGAGGCGTGAACTCACAGCCTCGGGTACTCGTCTGACCGCTCGAATATGAAAGCTGCGGTCTATCACCGTTACGGCCCGCCCGAGGTTGTCCGGATCGAGGAAGTGCCGAAACCCGATCCAAAGACCAACGAGTTACTGATCAGGGTCAAGGCGACCACGGTCAGCGCGGGTGATTCCCGGCTGCGAAGCGCCCGAGTGCCACCCGGATTTGGTGTGATGATGCGCCTCGGCTTCGGTCTCGTTGGCCCGCGCAAACCGATCCTCGGGTGGGAGTTCGCAGGCGACGTCGCCGCAGTCGGTGCGTCGGTATCACGCTTCGCACCAGGCGACAGAGTGTTCGGCGTGCGCATGGGGTCCCACGCCGAGTATGTCGTGGCGTCTGAAGATAGCGTCGCGCCGATGCCACGCAATCTGAAATACGAGGACGCCGCCGCGCTCGTGTTCGGTGGCATGACCAGCCTGTTCTACCTACGCGACAAAGCGAGGATTCAGCCGCGCGAACGGGTCTTGATCAATGGAGCGTCGGGGGCGGTGGGTACGGCCGCCGTCCAATTGGCAAAGCACTTCGGCGCGACCGTGACCGGTGTCTGCAGCGGGGCCAACGTCGAGTTGGTGAGATCGCTCGGGGCTGCGCGGGTCATCGATTACGCGAAAGAGAATTTCACTCAGGCCGGCGACACCTACGACATCATCCTCGACGCCGTGGGCAACTGCACGTTCTCACGTTGTGAACGAGCGCTCTCGCCAGGTGGCCGCTTGTTGCTCGTGGTCGGGAGCCTGGGTCAGATGCTGGGCGCAATGCTGCGGCCATCGCGAGCTGGCCGCACAGTGCTGGCAGGAGTGGGTACCACGCGCCGCGAAGATTTGGTTTTTCTTGGCGAACTTGCCGAATCTGGTGCGTTCAAGCCGGTCATCGATCGAACCTACCCGCTGGCGCGCATCGCCGATGCCCACGCCTACGTAGACACCGGGCGCAAGAAGGGCAGCGTCGTGATCACGCTGTCGTGAGGCGCGCGGTCACGTTGTCGTGGCTGGGCATTCGCCGGTCTGATCGCTGGCGGCATTCTCGCAGGTCACCGCGGCAGGGTGTAGTCGAAGACGTATTCGTGCCGCTGTCCCTGCATGTTGATCGTCATCGTCCCCGTGAGGCCAGTGAGCTGCTCGGTTCCCGAGTCAGGACAGACGGAAACGACCAGCGTCGGCGTTCCCTTGTCCATGATGCCGGTGTGATGGAGAACGAAGGAACCGCGTCGCCCTTCTAACGCACCGCGGACCCGTTCGATCGCCACGTAGACCGCCGAGCCCTTCGTCGCGGTCGTCGCCGTCAGCATCTGGCCCGTGCTCACGCCCTCCAACGCACCATGAAACCGCTTGTCGATGTGCATCCGCCCCATCAACTCGCCTTCGATGTCGAGCGGCGTCACGGTGACGTCGAACGTTCCGGTGATGCGCATGCAGCACCATTATGAGTCCGATCGTGAGATGCGCGAGGAGACCGAGACGCAGGGTGGCGTCGAGATCAACGCGTAGACCGAACGCGATATCCTGAGTCGATGCCCGTCATCAGACCCGGCGACTTTGACGACGACCGCGTGAAAGCGCTGCTGACCCGGCATCTCCAGGGCATGCACGCGAACACGCCGCCGGGCCACGTCTTCGCGCTCGATTGGTCGGGGCTGCAGCGGCCGGAGATCAGCTTCTACGCGTTGTGGGAAGGCGAAGAGCTTCTGGGCGTCGGCGCATTGAAGGCGCTCGAGTCACGCGCTGGCGAGATCAAGTCGATGCGCACGGCCGATGCGCATCTGCGAAGAGGAGTTGGAGCGACGATTCTCGAACACATCATCGCCGAGGCCCGCCGACGCGGGTACACACGCCTGTCGCTGGAAACCGGCTCCGGCCCGGCCTTCGAGCCCGCGGTCACGCTCTATCGCAAGTATGGCTTCACCGAAGGCGGAGCCTTCGACGGCTACGAAAAGAGTCCCTTCAACCAATTCCTGCATCTCGAACTTGCGTGTCGCTGACCAGTACAACGTCGTCGCCTCCGTGTGTAACTGGTGATGGTGCTCGCCAGCGCTGACGGACGGCTCGAGATCACGGTGCTGGAGGTACAGCCGCCGGTTCCGGCGGCCTCAGCAGGCGGCGACATTCAAGTCCGCGTGACAATCCGCGTCGGCGCATTCGCGGGAGCGGTGAGCACGTGGATCGACGGGGACGTGTGGGCAGCGTTTGTTGAGGAGCTCCAGCAATTGGAACGAACTCGTCAGGGAGAAGCGAACCTCCACAGCATGAGTCCGGATGATGAACTCCGCCTCCGCTTCCATTCGCTCGACCGGGCAGGCCATATGGGCGTGGAAGGTTCGCTCATTCAGAACGTCTATCCGATTGGCAAAGGCCCGCGACCTGTTCGCCTGCAGTTCGGAGCGTTCGAATTCGATGCCGGGCTGCTGGCGAACTTTGTGATCGAAATGGCGGCGGCTTGCGGTGAATGACACCGCGTCGGCCTGACGTACTGACAGACGGATATGAACGCCATCTGACTCGGTCGGCGCCCATAGTAATGTCGGCATCTGATGATTCGTTTCGATCAGGGAAACCGCCGCTTCAACTACCGTGTCGTCGGCGTCGCCATTCACGACAACTCAGTGCTGCTCCATCGCGTCGACAGCGATCCATTCTGGACCCTGCCAGGCGGCAGAGCCGAGCACGGTGAAACGGCCGAACAGACGATCGCGCGTGAGATGCTCGAGGAGCTCGAGACCCAGGTGCACGTTGAACGCTTGTTATGGGTCGTCGAGAACTTCTTCGAGTACGACGGCTTCAGGTATCACGAGCTGTCGCTCTATTTCCTGATCCGCTTCCCGCCGGACAGCATGCCTCTGCGCACCGAAGCCTTCGCGGGCGCCGATGCAGGTGTGCCGCTGAAATTCCGTTGGGTTCCGACGAGCCGTGAGGCACTCAGCGCCCTTCCGCTGCGACCAGCGTTCCTCTATCAGGGTCTGATCGATCTGCCGCCGTCAGCGATGCACGTCGTGCAACGCGACTGATTCGCGTCGTCTTCAGATCTCCCTCAACGCCTCAGTCGCATTGATTCTGAGCGCACGCCTGGCGGGACCGATGCACGCGAGCAGACCTGCAGCGAGCATGACGAGCGACGTCAGGCCGAGCCACATGGCGAAGAGCGCGATGTCTTCTTCCCACCTTGCGATCTGGATCATCACCAGCGTGCCGCCGATTGTGATCCCGCTCCCCATGAGCAGGGCGGCGCGCGACAGAAGCTGCGCGAGCACATTTCGCGGGTTGGCGCCCAGCGCCGAACGGATTCCAATCTCGCGCGTCTGCCGGGAGACGCTGACGGACAGCAGCGAGTAGATACCCAGCGCCGAGAGAAACAGCACGAGGACAGTGACGCCGATGAGCGCGCCAGTCGGCACGATCAGACCCAAGTCACGCCGCCAGATCGACTCCTCGAGCGTTCGTCCCTCCCGGACATACAGTGCCGCATCGACGTCAGCCGCGATCACGGGCAGCCGCGCCACGAGCGCGGCGGGGTTGCCCCGCACGCGAACGATCATCGCGAGTGACGACAGCGTTTCAGCCGAGGCCGCATGAAACACGAACGACCCTTCGTTGCCGTCATCCCCAGGGTCCAGGCCGAAATCGCGGACCACACCGACGATCTCGAACCACTGTCCCGACGACGCCACCGTTTCCGCGTATCCGGGATCGTCGGACTCCAGCTCGGGCGATGGAGCGTAGCGGAGGCGACTCCCGATGGGCGAGGCCAGTCCCGAGGCGCGCGTAAAGCCGCGCGCGTAAGCCTCATTGACGATCACTGTCCGCGCAGAGGGGCTCCGATCGCCGTCGTGGAACGCGCGTCCGGCCACGATTGGGCGATCGAAGGCTTCGAAGAATCCTGGACCGACCCACGAGACGCTGACCCGATCGTCGAATGCCACGCCACCGCCCGGCACCGTCTCGACGTCCGCGGTCCTATGCAGCGAACCCGTGCCGGGGACGCGGTCGGCGAAGGTAACCGCGATCACGCCGCCCTCCTGAGCGAGACGGCGCTCGAGCGCGCCGACGGTGCGACCGCGACGTGTTTGAAGAAGCGACGCGTCCTCGTAAGAGGGTCGGTCAACGTCGATCTGCGCGGCAAGATAGTCACCACTTGGAAATTGCGCGCGGATCGTCAACATGCGCATGGCCTGGCTCGTACTCTCCATCGCAGACGGAATGGCGATGGCGGTGAACGCGACCTGCACGATCATCGCGCCTGTCCAGACACGCCCGAACCGCAAGGTCGCGCCGCCGGTACCCAGATTCGCCAGATGCGTTTGCACGCGCGCGCTGGTCGCTCTGAGCGCCGGCAGGAGCGACAACATCACGGCGCTGCAAACCGCGAGGGCGCCGGCATAGACGATCGTTGTGAGCTCGAGACCAGGCGTCATCCAGAAGGGTGCGTCGTCGAACACGCTCTCGAGGCCCCACCTCAGCGCACCATCGGCAATCACGAGACCAACCGCCCCTGCAATCGACGCGAGCGCGAGCGTCTCGACGAACAGCTGTCCGACGATGCGGGCGCGGCTGGCGCCCAGCGCCGAACGTATCGCGATCTCCCCCTCTCGCATCGCCGTCCGCGCGAAGACCAGCGTCCCGACGTTCATGCACGCGATGATCAGCACGAGCACCACGGGCAGGTTCGTCAGTGCAAGCTGCGCGAGGTCGCCGACCCCCACGATCACCCCCACTCGTACGACCCGTGGCCGCAGATGCTCGTGTGTGGCCGGAAGAGCCGCCGTAGCACGTTCTCCGAGCAGGCGGAGCTCGGCATCCGCTTGCTGCAGCGTGACGCCAGCCGCCAACCTGCCGATCACGCTGATCGCGTCTCCCCCCAGAGCCGCTGACGAGGCGCGCAGCTGCAGCGAGGTCCACGCGTGGTGGTTCACGGGATAGCCGAAACCATCGGGCATGACACCGATCACCGTCGCCGACGTGTTCCCCAACTTCACGACCGACCCGATCACGTCCCGTCGACCATCGAGTGCCCGTTGCCACACGTCGTAGCCGAGCACGACCACACGAGGCGCTCCAGCGAGGTCATCGGAATCGAGCAGGCCCCGGCCGAGCAGTGGAGGCACACGGGCCGTGCGGAACGCCGCGGATGTGAGCTCTGCAATCCGGATCCACTGAGGAGCCGCGCCGCTGACATTGAGGGTGCGCGTGTCGGTGCGGTACGCGCCGAGGTCCGCAATCGTCCGCACCTCGCGGCGCCACTCGAGAAAATCGCGCACCACGCGGGGTTCGGGCTGACTCGTCAGCACGTTTTGCGTCTCGATCAGGACGACGCGATCGCCGTCCGGCAGCGGGATGGTCGGCGCGACGAGTTTGCCCCACAGGTCGTACCAGCCGGCGCCGATACCGATGGCGATCGCGAGCGCGAAGCCGCCGGCGATCGTCAGGCCCGGATACTTCACGAGCATCCGGATTCCGAGCTTGTAGTCCTGCAGCACGTGCGGTTAGACGCGGAAGAGTATCACCCAGTTCGACGCAGCCGCGCGGCATTCACGCTAGAATCCCGGGCACTCGTGATCGGACAGATTCTCGGTCCCTATGAAGTCGTCGCGAAGATTGGCGATGCCCACATTCACGTGCTGACCAACTGGCGCGAACGACTGAGTCAACGCAAGTAGCGTCAGCGTCGTTTTCGCTTGCGCGTGCGCGTCGCGCTCCCCGGCACCACGCCAAACCGCGGATCATTGCGCGCGATTCGCCTGGCAACCGATTCCACCGTCGATTCGAAGTTGCGGTGCGTCGAATCGATGTAGAGCCATTTTCGCAGCACGTGATGCGGCGTCAGCGCGGGAAAGTCGGCGCGAATCGAGGCGTGATGCTCGTGAGCCGTGCAGACCAGCACGCCGTGCCACTTCCAGCGGCCGGTCTTCGTCGGCTCGACGAGCACCAGCATCTGACGCTCGTGCACGTATGCCGCGAGTCCGCCGAACATGCGCTTCGTGAAGAAGGTCGCGTGCCCGGCGAACGCATCGAGAATCCACTCGTTGTCGAACGTCTTCATGGGCCAACGCTGCGTCGAGTCGCGACGCGCGCGTCTCAGCGGAGTGGAAGCCAGATCTCCGTCTCGAGCGCGGTCGGCAGCACCGTGCGTGCGTCGTTCAAGTACTCCTCGACCAGCGGTGCGTTGTCCGGCTCCTCGCCGCTCTGCGCCAGCCACGTTCCGTACAACCACTTGTACGGACGGTCGAGCTCAGCGTATGGCCCGACGTGGAGCACGACAGCGTGTCGCCCGCCTCGAATTTCTCCGACCTGCAGCTCCCCCGTCGGCACTTTTCCGTCGGGAAGGGCCAGGCACGCATCAGCGCGCAGCGCACTGACGGGCGTCGCCACCGGGTCGTCGTAGTAGATGCCGAACGTTCGGATCTGAGGGCCGAGCAGGCCTTGTCCGGCGGCGAGCGCGAGCAAGCGCTCGAAGGTGCTGCCGATGTTCATGTAGGCGCCGTGATGGCGCAGGGCGGCCACTCGAATCGGTCTGGTCTGCCGGATCGTGGCCTCGTAAGTCATCGTCTCCATCGCACTCTCCTCTCGGTTCGCGGTTGGCATGGGAACGAACGAGGCCCGATAGCGGGCCGGCGGAACGGCATACGCGGCTTTGAATGCACGTGTGAACGCCTCCTGACTGCCGTAGCCGGCACGCCGCGCGACGCGAGCGACCGGCAGCTCACCAGTGATCAGCTCCACTGCGGCCCGGTGCAAGCGCAGCCGGCGCACGGTGTCGGCCGCCGTCTCCCCCTGCATCGCCCGGTAGACGCGATGGAAGTGATACGGCGAGAGGCAGGCCACGTCGGCAAGCTGGGTCAGATCGAGTGTGTCATCGAGATGATCGGCGAGCCACCGGAACACACGTTCGAGCCGCTCCGCATAGTCGCTGCGTGTCGTCCGTTCGTTCATGCGACTCGATCGTAGAGAGATGGCTTTGACTTGGATTGCGATCTTCCGCGCGTCAATCCCAGACCCAGCGACGAATCACGGCGGCCACCCGATCGCCCTCGAAACACACCGCCCGCAAACGGTAGTAGCCGTTGTTCGGGCTGCGGCTGTACATCCAGCAGTTCTCGAGCGGCGGACCGAGCGCCTCTAGCACGCGTTCGCGTGGCATGCCCAGGCGCACGCCGCGGGCGCCGCACGGATCGATCGGCTGTGCCTCGGCCACTGCCTGCAATTCGATGCGAACCATCGCGCACTCGTTCGGCCGTTGGCCGAAGAACATGAACTCGCGCAGCGGAGTGCCCACCCGGCCGTGCACCTGCTGCCGGCTCTCGCCTTCCTTGACGCTGTCGAGCGTCTGTTCCGAGAACCCTGGTGCGAACTGAGTGCTGTCGCGGAGCAGCATCGTGACCACCCGCTCACGAATCGGATCGTTCGACATCAGGAGCCACAAGCCGATCGACCACGCCATCCATAACGCCGATCGCACAAGCCGCTCACGCCAGACGATCGGCATCCGCCTCGGCGGCTGCAGCCCGTACCAGGCCACGGGAGCAAACAACACGAGCTCAGTCGCGGCGACAAACATGCCGTACGGCGAGAGATAGCCAAGCCCGATCGGCGAGACGGGAAGCGGGCGCCACGGTGCGAAGTACCGCGTAGCATCGAACGGCCAGAACAGGGCACACCCGAGGCCCCCGTTGGTGAAGATGTCGAGCAAGGCGTGGCTGGCCACGACGAGCATCGCCATCACACCCGTTCGCAGCGCCGGACGCTGGAACCGCGGCGCCGCAAGGCCCACGACCGTGCCAAGGATCGCGGCGAAGGCAAACGAATGGGTCGCGCCGCGATGGCCCCACTCGTCGGCGTACTGCACGCCGAAGGCAAACCCGATCACATCGGCGTCGGGGAGAAACGACAGCGCCGCCCAGAACAGCATCGCGCCGAGCGGAGGCCGTGACCGTTCTTCCTCCGGATACAGCCGCGCCGCGGCGATGCCGACTGCAATGTGACCGAGGCTCGCCATGACGCGCTAATTGGTCTTGATGACGTCCATCGGGCTGACGCGGAGCGCTCGTTTCAACGGAGAGACGCACACGGCAAGCGCCACGGTCAGGACGACCGCGATCACGCCGATGAGCGTGGCCGAGTCGGTCCGAGTCACGCCAAAGAGGAGCGACTCGAGCAATGAGCCCACGCCCGCGAACGCCAGAATGCCGAGCAGCGTACCGAGCCCGACGAGTCGCATCGCGAACCCGAGCACGATGCGTGCGATCGACGACACTCGCGCGCCGAGCGCGATCCGGAGTCCGATCTCGTGCTCGCGCGACGCGACGACGAACGCGAGCACGCCGTAGAGCCCTGCCGCCACCACCACCAGCCCGACCAGCGTGAACACGCTCAACAGCGATGCGACGAACCGCGCGGTGCGATCCGCGTTGGCGACAATGGACTCCATCGATTGCGCGTCGAACACGGGAAGCATCGGATCGATCGACAAGACGATCCGGCGAAGCTCCGCAATCGGTGCCGATCGACCCGGCGCTAGCCGAACGACGAAGGCCATGTCGGGATCGGGCGCCTGCGAATGCGGGATGTAGATCACCGGGCGGGCGCGAGGGTCGGGACTCACGCTGCGCACGTCGTCAACGACGCCGATGATCTCGCGTCGGGTCTTGCCGCTGATCTGATCGAGCACCAGTGTGCGTCCAACCGGGTTCGTCTCGCCGAAGAAACGCCGCGCCAGCTCGCGGCTGATCAACATGACACGAGGCGATTGTGCGGTGTCGAGCTCGGTCGTGGTCCGTCCACGCATCAGCGCGATGCCCATCGTCTCGAAGTACTTCGGCTGAACGATCGACAGTGCGGCTGCGCCTTCTTGTGCGCCTGCGGCGCGGTCGTCGGTTGAAAAGACGACCGTCTGGATGTTCGACACGGGGGGCACCACGTTCACGGCGCTCGCGGATACCACGCCAGGCAGTTCCTCGAGTCGCCGCAGGACCTCGGTGAAGAACCGCGTCCGCGCCTCCGCCGTTGACCATTGCGGGCCCCGTAGCGCCGAGTTCACGGTGATCGTATTCGCCGGGTCGAACCCGAGCGGATACGTCATGAGGTTGCGCAGGCTCTGCGCCATCAACCCCGCCGCAAGAAGGAGCATCACCGAGAGCGACACCTGCGCGATGACGAGCCCTTGTCGAAGCCGCCGCTCCACGCGTCCTTCTGTCACGAGTCTTCCTGCCTGCCGCACCACGGCCACGACATCTGCGCGCAACGCCTGCCGCGCGGTGATGAGTGCGCACAGCACTGCGATGGCAATGCCGGATCCACCGGCAAACGCCGCCACGCCGTAGTCGTGCCTCGCCGCGTCGAGGAAAGGAATCTGGCCACGCGGGATCAGCCCGACGATGTAACGCGTCACATACGCGGAGGCGACAAACCCCAGCACAGCGCCCGCCACCGCGAGCAGTCCGGTCTCCACCAGCAGCTGTCGAACGATGCGGCGAGGAGCGGCACCGAGCGCGACGCGTGAGGCCATCTCCTTCAAACGCCCGGCGCCGCTCGCGAGCACCAGGCAGACAACGTTGAAGGCGCCTATCAACATCAGCGAGACCACGCCAGCGCCCACGAGGCTGAGCGGACCGCGGACGCGGCCGACCAGCTGCTCGCGAATCGGCACGACGGTCGCACTCCATCGCTCGTTGGTCGCTGGATACCGCTCGGCGAGCGACGCGGCGAGTGCCGACATCGACGACCGTGCCTGCTCCAGGCTCACGCCGTCTTTGAGCTGCGCGAAGATCAGGAACCGCCGAATCCCGCGCTCTTGCCGGAACGTCTCGATTGGCAGCGGTATCCACACCGATGGCTGCGTCGGGAACACGTTCACGCTGTAGAAAGACGAGGGCATGACGCCGATGATCTCGTGCGGAACCCGATCGAGATCGACGGTCTTGCCGACGATGTTCGGATCGCCGCCGAACTGCGACTGCCAGATGCTGTAGCTGAGCATCGCGACCGGCGCGCCCTGTCCGGCGTCCTCGCCGCGAGCGAATGTGCGCCCGAGCAGGGCGCGAGCGCCCATCGCGTCGAAGTAGTTCGCCGTCACGGCGTGGACCAGCGGGCTTTGCGGCTGGCGCAGGCTCGTCAACGTCCGCGTCGTGTTGCGAACGGCCGCCATCCGTTCGAACACCGTATTTCCCTCACGCCAGTCGAGGAAGTTGGCGCCGGACACATTCGTCGTGTTGTTCCCACCGCGCGCCGACGCGTCTTCCCACACCAGCACGAGACGATCCGCGTTGCCGTAGGGAAGCGGACGCAGGAACAGCGCTTCGATGACGCTGAAGAGCGACGTCGACGCGCCGATCCCGAGCGACAACGTGACCACGACGGCCGCAGCGGCTCCAGCGTGCCGGCGATGAAGCCGGATGGCCTGCGACAATTCCTGGATCCAGTCTGCGATCGCGCTCGTCATGTCATCCTCGATTCGCCGCGCCGAGAGGCTACCAGAGCACACACCTCGCGACAAACGCGCGACAATGCTCGCGGCTGGAAGAAGATTCGCTAGCGAAGCTCCTTGAGTTGGTTCACGTCGGTGTCGCAGCGCTCTACTGGTGACTCCGGGATAAGGCGTTTGACTCATCCGCGTCGACCTAGCTGACATGTTCTTCCGCGTGGCGGGATCGCTCGCCCGGCCACTGGCATCTCCGGCGTCTGTCTGCCGGTCCGTCGCTGCTCCCCCGTCGCGAAGACCTGACGCACTCGCTCCTCCGCCGCAGCTCGCCACGCCTGCGACGCCAGTGGCCGTCTTACGCGCGCGCGGGACTCGCTCACGCCACGCTCCAGAACATGTCAGCCAGGCCGACGCGCAGCCCTCTTCGTGCGATCGCGATCAGAATTCCTGTTGCCGGAATGACTTCCAACGGGTTCCAGGCGAATACGTCCTGGAGCACGGCGTGAGCGAGTCCCGAGCTGCGTCAGCGCGCCAACAGCTTCGTAGGCGACGCGAGCGTCGGCGCAGGAGCAAGTGCGTCAGTCTCTTGCGACGGGGGAGACGCGACGGACCGGCAGACAGACGCCGGAGATGCTGTTGGCCGGGCGAGCGATCCGCCGTGCGGAAGGACGTGTTCGCCTGATACCCGTTACCATTCGCCACGAAAAGCATTGAGGGACACCGAAGCGCGCGCCGTAACACCCACGCTCATCAATGCACGTGAGCGTCGCGTCCAGTCGGGAATCAGCGGCTCCAGGCGATCGATCACGAGCACCGAGACGGGTGCGCGGCGCGACTCGAGCTTCACTCCCAGTTGATCGGCCAGCGCGGTGGCGAGCGGCGGGCCATTCGGGTCGACGCCGGGAAAAGCCGTCGCGCCGCGGCGAGCCAACCCGGCGGCCGTGAATGCCTCGGGGGTGTACTCAGATCGACGTCGTATCGGCCGTCGAGGCGCGTCGTGTCCGGCACCGGCCGGCCGAGTGACACCGCGAGGTTGCCGGCGAGCGTCGCCATCTCGATGCCGTTCGCGATGATGCGCCCAGGCCCGTCGGCTGGCATAAAGCCGCACGGTTGATCTTTCGGCGCCTGCGGCGTCGCGACATTCATCGCGAAGATCGTCGTCGTGCCGAGCCCGCTGCAATCGAGGGTCGAGGACTTGCGCACCGAGACGACGTCGAACGCAGGCGCCGCGGCGTTCTGCCTGGCGACCGTGATCGCGCCGATGGCGAGCGGGGTCACCTTCAGGAGCGCGATGAAGGCACGCGGTCGCGTGACGCGCATGGGCGGAGCTTATTACCGCCGCTACGTCGATCATGTCGGCGGAGACTCGCCTCTACTGCGTCTTCTTCACATCGCCCGCGCCAAGCAGACCGTTCAGCTGAAACACAACGGCGCCGGCGCCGCTGGTGATCGTAATCGCCCAGGTATCGACACCCGCTCCAGGCCGGCCGTTATCGCCGGCCTCGGCGACGAACGAAAAGCCGTTCTGCCCGTTCCACGCTCCGTGACCGGTGAATCGCCCGGCGTTGCCGAAGAACACGACGCTGTCGAGCCCATGGGCCACGAACGTATTCAGCGATTCGTTCGGACGAATCGCCACGATGTGGAGCCGACCGCGCTCGGCGCCACTCGGCGCCTGACGTGCGAGAAAGCTGAAGATCAGTCGCGAACCCGAATTGACCTGCCCACCACCGATCATCGTGCCCGCATCGTCGGGCAGTTCGACCGTGACGAGGAACGAGATCGACGCGACGTTGTCCGTCCCATCGCGCGCCGTGCACAAGACGGTGGTGGCACCGACCGGGAAGAACGCGCCCGGCGGTGGCGCGCACGACACCGCTACGTCCGTGTCGAGGTTGTCGGTCGCGGTCGGAAGCAGATAGCTGACAGCCGCGCCATCGAAGGAGGTGGCAGCGGCAGTGACGTCCACAACTGAGTCGAACACTGGTGGGACCGTGTCCGACGGGAACAACAGCCTGACGACGGCCGGATCGTGATCGGAGATGCGCTCGGGACGGGTCCCGTCGGCGCGCAGCGTCTCGGGAAAATCAGCATCGACACGCGCGTGGGCGAACCCGCTTACGGATGCGAATGCCGTCGGCGACAGCAGCACGTGATCGAGTGTCTGCGCGTTGCCGTCGAAGCTGTACGAATAGTCGCCGACGACAGCTGCGCTGGCAAAGCCTGGATTCAATCCGAGCGGTGACCATTCGGCGACCTGCTCGGCAGGAACCTGATTCCCCCGGATGATGCCGAGGACGTCGACGTAGCCATCGTTCGTCTCGAACGCGTTGTAGTCGCCGACCGAGACGATCGGCACGCCTGGATATTGCGCCTCGAGGTCGAGCAGGAGTTGCGCCACCGATTCGGCCTGCGCCATGCGTTTGGCGCGCACGCGCCGCCCGTCGCTCGCATCATCCACTCCGTTCAACGATCGGAGGTGATTGACGACGACAACGACGTGTGCCGGGAGCGTGCCCGGACCGTGGACGGTCGCATCGACGACCAGCGACGGCCGATCGTTGAGCAACTCGGGCATCCCGGTGAGCGGGTTGATATACGTCTCGTCCGGCCGCCACTGCAGCACCGAATGGACGTCGACGTTTGCCCGCGCGAGGATACCGACGTCGATCCCACCGATATCGTTGCCTTCCTCGAGAAACGCCTGATAGCCGGGCGATGGCTGACCGGCCGCGGCGGCGTCGAGATCGATGCGCGCGGCGAGATCCTGCAGCACGGTCAGGTTCTCCGCTTCCTGCACGCCGATGATGTCTGGCGTCCGCAGGTAGTTGCGGACGACCAGCGATGCTTTTCCGAGTCGAGCTGTATACGCGGCAGACGTCAGCACTGGATCGTCCGTCGCAGGATCGTTGCTGGTATCGAAGAAGCGCTGCAGGTTGAAGCTGGCAATGAGGTACTCGCCGTTTGAGCGTGCAGGCACCGGTTGCGCCGTTGCTCCAGTCGATTGAATCGTGAGTGCACCGGCGTCGGGAAGGACCGTCCACGTGCGGAACGCATAATCGAGCACGCCCGAGGTCAGTGTCACCGTCGCGCCGGTCGAGACGATCGCCCCGGGGAACACGCCGACTTGTCCATCGCTATCAATCCGCAGCCGCTCGGGATTTCCATCGAAGATCGGAATCGCGCAGGCGCTCGACGCGTGCTCGTCGCACGGCGGGAACAGATCGAGCACGTCGATGCCTGGTTCGCGGAACGGACGCGGGACGGAGGCAAAGACCGTGTAGAACACACCGTTGTTGCTGCCGGTCGCGTTGGTTTCGTTGACCGATCCGCCGGTGGGCGCCACGACGGTCAAGGCACCCGAGACGCCGACACGCATCCCTTCGTACGGCTCGAGTTGAAGCGGACCGCCGCTCGGGCTCAGGTGCGACGCCGTCAAAGTGACGACGCTCGGCAGCGGCTGCCCGGTCGCGCGGACGTCGATCACCGGCGAAACGATCTCGGTGACGGGCGGCTGCCGCGGGTCGGCTGACGGAACGAACTCGGTGACCGTGCCGGTAACGAGCACATCGTCGCCGACGTTCACCGTCGGCGCGGTCGACGTGAGGACGAACAGACCTTCCGATGTCGCCGGGTCGCCTTCAAGGGCGGCAAATGCGTCGGGGGTCTGAATGAAGAAGCCGTTGTTGAATCGTCTGCCCGTGACGATGCCACGAACGGCCGCCTTCTTCCCGGCGAGCGGCGACTCGGTTCCGTTTCCCTGAACGTCGTGCGGCCACAACTCAGGAAGCGGCGGCTCCTCGCAGCCGCCGACTGACGCGCGGTTCTGCGGGCCGCTCGGCGTCGACATCGCGAAATCGGCGGCGTTGTCGTTCGTATCGCTGCCGGGAGTGGGCCTGCGCGCGTACGAGCGGTCGCTGTTCGTCGATCCGAAGCTCGCGAGCCGGGTGCCTTCCCCGAATGCGGAACCGGCGCTCATGCCGACCTGGTCGACGATCGTGTTGTCGCTGCGCGTCAACGCCAACCCGCCGTCGTCGGTGATCCCGGTCGAGTAGGTAAGATCTCCCGTGACCGCGCCGCTGTAGCCAGATGTCGCCGTGTTGACGATCAAGAGGTAGCAGCCCGGCGCGAGGGTCGTGCCCGCCGGTATGGCGACGCGATCGCCGATCGTCCCCGTTGCGTTGGAGCCGCGAATCTTCCAACCGCTGACGTCGATACGGCCGGCCGTTGGATTGAACAACTCGACGAACTCATCGTTGCCGCCATTTGGACCGCGAGTTCTGAATTCGCTGACGACCACGTCCGTCGATCCCGTCTGCGCACCGAGACGGGCACGCTCCGGCATCGACATCAGCGCGGCAACGGTCATCAACAACACGGCAGACGGCTTCTTCATGCGACCTCGTGGGCCAGACGGGCGAACAGCACGGTGGGGGCCCGCGCAATAGTGATCGCGCGGCGGCAAACGTATCGTACGGCCCCTTCCCTCTTCACCTTGGGCCTGTCATGATTCGAGGGATGGGTGGTTTTCTCAAGTTTCTGGTCTTTGTCGTCCTGGTCGTCGCACTTGGAGTCGGCATCGCGTGGATCTCGGCCGGGTACCAGGCAGGCCCGGCCATCGAGATCCGCCAGCCCGGGAAGTTCATCGGCCAGGGCGGCACGCTCGATCTCGTGGTGCAGGCACCCGGCGGGCGTTTCACCGCGGTCGATGTTGCGCTCGAGCAGGGCGGCAAGCGCTTCCCGGTCTATGCGCTCGATCCGAGGGAGCGCACAACGGCGCAACCGGAGGCCGCCGATCGGATGTTCGTGATGCGGCCAATCGGCAAGAAGACGATTCCCGACCTTCAGGCTGGCCCCGCCCGGATCGTCGTCCGGGCGTCGCGCCCGGTGTTATACGGGCTGCGCCAAGTCGAGACGACGGCCACGCGCGACGTCGAGGTTAGGCTGCAGCCGCCGATGGTGGCGGTGATGTCGATGTTCCACTTCATCAACCTCGGCGGCAGCGAGTTCGTCGTGTATCGGGCGACTCCCGACGACGTCGCATCAGGAGTTCGCGTCGGCGACATCGAATACCCGGGCTTTCCGGCCAAAGGCGCCGGTATCGGTGACCCAGCGTTGCGTGTCGCGTTCTTCGCGCTTCTCTACAACCAGAATCCGGACGTGCCGATTCAGGTGTTCGCCAAAGACCCTGCCGGCAACGAGACGATGGCGCCGCTCGATCACAAGGTGTTTCCCAAGGCCTATGTGAAGAGCCGGATCGACGTCGACGACAAGTTCCTGGGGCGCGTGGTGCCGGCCATCGCCGCCAATGCTCCCGACGAGAAGATCCCGACCGACAACCTGGTGACCGGATTCCTGAAGATCAACGGCGACCTGCGGCGGAAGAACAACCAGTACCTGATGGAGCTCGCGAAGAAGTCGGCGCCTGAAATGATGTTCAAGGACGCCTTCCAGCAGCTCGGCAACTCACAGGTCGAAGCGCGGTTCGCCGACACGCGCACCTACGTCTATCAAGGCAAAGACATCGACCAGCAGGTGCACCTCGGCTTCGATCTGGCGAAGACGGCGAACGTCTCGCTCGTCGCGTCACAGCGGGGACGCATTGTGCACGCGGCGGACCTCGGCATCTACGGGAACTGCGTGGTCATCGACCACGGCCTCGGCATCCAGTCTCTGTACGGACACCTCTCATCGATTCTCGTCAAGGTCGGCGACACGGTGGAGAAAGGACAGGAGATCGGCCGCAGCGGCATGACCGGGCTGGCCGGCGGCGATCATCTGCATTTCACGATGCTGGTGAGCGGACAGCAGGTCACGCCGGTGGACTGGTGGAGCCCGCAATGGTTCCAGGACCGCGTGCTGCGCAAAATCGAGGCCGCGGGCGGCGTGAGATAATTGTCTGTTTCGGAGTCCAGTGTCGATGAGCGTCCGAGCGCGCACTCTTTTTCTTGCGGCAGTGATAGCGGCGGCAGCGTCGGTCGCGTGTGGTGGCGGTGAAACTCAGCCAGCCAGCGCGCCGCCACCTGCGGCCGCACCCGTCACCAATCCTGTCGACCCGGCTACGGCCGCGACAATCACGGGCACGGTCACGCTCGAAGGCAAACCGCCGACAGCGGAGCCGATCAACCTCGCGTCCGACGACTACTGCGCGAAGCAGGGCTCGAAAACAACGCGGACGTTCGTCGTCGATGGCCGCGGACTGCAGAACGTATTCGTGTACGTGAAGGATGGGCTCGGCAATCTGAAGTTCCCGGTGCCCACCACGCCGGCCGTCCTCGATCAGCAAGGCTGCTGGTACGAGCCGCGCGTGTTCGGGATTCAGGTCGGTCAACCGCTCGACATCCTGAACAGCGATGAGACGCTGCACAACGTTCATGCACTACCCATGGCGAATCGCGAGTTCAATCGTGGCCTCGCGCTCAAGGGGCTGAAGTTCACGACGACGTTCACGGCGCCGGAAGTGATGGTGCCGTTCAAGTGCGACGTGCACAAATGGATGAACGCCTGGATCGGCGTCGTGGCGCACCCCTTCTACGCGACGAGTGCGGCGGGCGGCACCTTCTCGCTGAAGGGCCTGCCCCCGGGCACCTACACCATCGAGGCGTGGCACGAGAAGCTCGGCACGATGACACAGATGGTCACGCTCGGCGCCAAGGAGACCAAGCCGATCACGTTCACGTTCAAAGTCTAGTGGCATGCAGATGCGTCACCTCTACTCGGCCTTCGTCGCCGCCTGCACGGCCGTGCTCATCTTCGCCGGCGGGCTCGTCACCAGCACGGAGTCGGGGCTCTCCGTACCTGATTGGCCGACGACCTATGGCTACTCGATGTTCACGTTTCCGCTCAGCAAGATGGTGGGCGGTATTCGCTTCGAGCATACGCACCGGCTGATTGCGAGCACGGTCGGCTTCCTCATCGTCGTGCTCGCAGTGTGGCTGTGGCGGGCCGAATCGCGCGCGTGGGTGCGGCGGCTCGGCTACATCGCGCTCGCCGCGGTGATCGCACAGGGACTGCTGGGCGGGCTCACGGTGCTGTTCCTGCTGCCCGACCCGATTTCAATTGCGCATGCCGGCCTGGCGCAGATCGTGTTCGGCCTGACCATGACGATTGCGGTGGTAACGTCGCCAGGCTGGATGACGGGATACGCGCGATGGGGGTCGGCGCCCGACGATCGCGCCCTGCAACGAATCGCGGTCGTGACGGCCGCGATCGTCTACGGGCAAATCATCGTCGGGGCGACGATGCGGCATACGGGCGCGGGGCTGGCGATTCCCGATTTTCCGCTGGCGTTCGGCCACCTGATTCCGCCGACCTGGAGCCAGCCGATCGCCATTCACTTCGCGCATCGCGTCGGCGCGCTCATCGCGACGACGTCCATCGTCGCCACGACGGCACATGCCTTCTATCATCACCGCCAGCGGATGGAGCTCGTGCGGCCGTCCCTGTTGCTGCTCGTTCTACTGACGGCGCAGATCACGCTCGGTGCCTTGACCGTGCTCACCGGCAAGGCGGTGCTGATCAACTCGCTGCACGTCGTCACGGGCGGGTGCGTCCTGGCGACGACCATCGTGCTGGCGCTGCGGGCGCATCGCGCGCGGTTTGCGCAGACGCTCGGTGGGGTTGTTCGTCAGGATGTGGTCGCCGGGCCTGAAGGCACGGCCTACACAATCCCCAGTCGGGGGCACGTGTGAAGGGGCGCATGTGAAAGTGCAGGTGGCAGAGGCGGCGAGCGTACCAGCGACGAAGGCGATCAGCGATCGGCGTGCGCTGGACTTGGTGGCGCTCACCAAGCCGCGGCTGAATCTGCTCGTCCTGATTACGACGCTCGGCGGCCTGTATCTCGCCTCACCGGGCGGTGTGCCGCTGCTGTTGCTCGTGCACACGCTCGTTGGCACCGCACTCGTCGCTGGCGGTGCGGCGGCGCTGAACCAGGTGTGGGAACGGGAGACCGATGCGCGAATGCGGCGTACGCGCGGGCGACCGTTGCCGAGCGGACGCCTCAGTATCAGCGAGGCCGCCTGGTTCGGGATCCTCCTGTCGATCGTCGGTTTGTTCGAGCTCGCGATCGGCGCGAACGTGACTGCCGCCTCCGTCGCACTGGTGACATGGGCCAGCTACGTCCTGTTGTACACGCCGCTCAAGACACGCACGTCGCTCGCCACGCTCATCGGCGCGATCCCAGGGGCACTGCCGCCCGTGATCGGATGGGCAGCCGCCAGCGGCACCATCACCGTGCCGGCGCTGGTGCTCTTCGGGATTGTGTTCTTCTGGCAGATGCCGCACTTCCTCGCGATCGCCTGGATGTATCGCGACGACTACACGAATGCCCGCATTCCGTTGCTGCCCGTGATCGAGCCGGACGGGCGCCGCACTGGACATCAGGCTCTCCTCTACGCAGCTGCACTTTGGCCGGTGAGCCTGCTGCCAGCACTGGTCGGTCTCGCCGGCGCGCCGTACAGCATCGTGGCGAGCTGTCTCGGCTTCGTGTTCATCGGGCTCGCGGCCTTGTTCGCGCGCGACCGATCGCAGCCCAACGCGCGGCGTCTCTTCCTGTTCTCGCTCACCTACCTGACGCTGCTGTGGAGCGCACTGGTCGTCGACCGCATTTTCCTGCGATGACTCGGAACGCCCACCGGTGAACCCCGAACTCGTCGCCCAGCTTCCCGCGCTCAACGCCACGCTCAACGCCATCTCCGGTGTGCTGCTCACCACCGGCTACGTGTTCATCAGGCGCGGCCAGATGACGCCGCACAAGCGCTGTATGCTCGCCGCACTCACCTCGTCGGCACTGTTCCTGACCAGCTACGTGATTTATCACCTCCACACCGGGTCGCGTCCATTCGCCGGACAAGGTCCGATTCGTGTCATATACTTCGCAATCCTGATCACGCACGTCGTGCTAGCGGCTGTCATCGTCCCCCTCGCGCTGATGACCGCGGCGCGAGGCCTGCGTGCGCGGTTCGACGCGCACGCTCGAATCGCACGATGGACGTTGCCCCTCTGGCTTTACGTTTCCGTAACCGGCGTCGTCATCTATGTGATGCTGTATCAACTGTACTAGTGTCCGCCGGGCGGCTTCGTGCTCTCTCGCTCGCACTCATCCTGACGGCGGTCGCGCCGGCGGGCCTTCATGCGGCGTCCGACCATCCACTCGGTCTCGCCGCGCTCGATTCCCTCCGAAGTATTCCCGGTCTGGGAGCGGTGGCGATCCAACCTCGCGTGCTGTCCGCGTACGGCGCCCTCGTCGCCGCCGGGATGCTCAGCCTGCTGTATCTGTATCGCGGACGATCGTTCATCGTGTACTGGATCGGCGGCTGGCTCTTCACCGCGGCGGCCCTCGGGCTCGCGTCGCGCACCTACGCCGACCCGACGTTGAACCGTGTGCTCACGGGTCTTGCGGCGCTGTTCACCGTGTGGGCGTCCGGTCTCGTGCTGCTGGCCGCCGAGTCGTTCCCGCAGCAGACGATCCGCTGGGAGACGGGGCGGCTGAATGCGATCGCGGTCAGCGCGCTCTGGTTCCTGCTGGCGCCGTTCATCTTTCCAATTTCGTCGGTGGTGATCAGCGGCGGTGTGGTGACGGCCCTTGTGCTCGGCTGGTGCGCGGTCGTCTATCTGCGGCTCGCGCGCGACTCACGCTATGCCGGTGCGCTGCTGATCGGTGCCGGTCTTCTCCTCGTGTCCGTGCTCAACCTCGCCGGCATCGCCGCCTCATGGTGGGTGGATCTGACGAGTTGGCAAGAACGGCTGGGGGCTTTCACCGTTCTCAACACGCTCATCGTCGCGCTCGGGATGCACCTGCTCGTGTTCGAGGACATGACGCAGGAATTGCGGCTCACCAATCGTCAACTCGCCGGGGCTTATGAAGAAATCCGCCGGCTGGCGATCACCGATCCGTTGACCGGATGCCACAACAGGCGGTTCTTCGATGAGGTCGAACGTCGCGAGATGGAGCGCCATCGCCGCTACGGTGTGCCGTTGTCGGTAATCTTCATCGACGTGAACCATTTCAAACGGCTCAACGACACGCTCGGGCACGACCGTGGCGACGCGCTGCTCTGGATGATCGGCGCGCTGCTCCGCGGCCAGGTTCGTCAATCGGACTATGCCATTCGGTGGGGTGGCGACGAGTTCCTGCTCCTGTTGTCGTGCTCAGAGGAAGAGGCGAGCGAAAAAGCCAAGCGGCTCAAGGAGGGGTTCGAACGTGAGCGAGTCGCGGCGGGCCTGCCGCCCTACATGGGGTTGAGTGTCGGCGTGGCCGCGGTCGATCCCAACTCGAGCCTGCGCGACGCGATTCGCGAGGCCGACAGCCGCATGTACGGGGACAAAGTCGCGGATTCAGGGGCCCAACGCCTGGGATAAGATGGAGCGTCCAGGAGGAACTGGTGCGCTCCTTTCTTCGACATCTCGCTCCCGCCGGCGCCGCAATCCTCATCCTCGTTCTGACCGCGCCGGCGTTCGCCCAGTCGGCGCGTGCAACCGGTACCGTACGAGACCAGGCGGGCAAGCCGTTGAAGGGCGCGACGATCCGCGCCATCAATCGCGACGCGTACCCGCCAGAGATCACCTCCTCGACCGACGACAAAGGGCGATGGGCGATGATCGGACTGCGCACGGGCACCTGGACGTTCGTCGCCGAATCGCCGGGTTTCACACCAGCGCAGACGCCGTGGCCGGTGCGCGTCGGCGGCACACAGCCGATCCCATTCGTGCTCGCGCGTGATCTCGGACCGATTCCCAACGCGCTCAGCAAGACCGTTCAGCAGCAGATCGCCGCCGCGAACGCGCTGCGGGATCGCGGCCAACTCGATCAGGCGATCAGCGCTTACGAGCAAGTGCGCGACCAGAATCCGAAGCTGACGGCGATGAACCTGGTCGTCGGCGGGGCGTATCGGCAGAAAGCCGCGCAGGAACAGAACGCCGCGACGCGTCGTGTGCTGCTCGATCGCGCGATCGCGTCGTACACGACGATGTTGACGAGCGAACCCGAAAACGCACGAGCCAAGGCCGAGCTCGACGCCGCCAAGGCGGAAGCCGCGGCCACGAAGTAATCGATGCCCACTCGTCCGAGGGCCAGAACGCGACGCGGGGTCGCCTCGCTCATCATCGCGCTGTTCTTCATGGCGGTGGCCGCGTCCGCGGCCGTCGGCTGGTGGTACGCCCGTGAATCGCCGGCGCATCAGGGACCGATCGTGCTGGTGTCGATCGACGGCATCCCGGCGACGGAGCTGCACACCTACGGTGCCGAGCGCAGCGACACGCCGGCGATCGACGAGCTCGCCGCTGAATCGGTGGTCTTCGAGCGCGCCTACGCGCACTCTCCGCAGACGCTCCCCTCGCACGCCTCGATGCTCACCGGACGACTGCCGCTCGATCACGGTGTCCGCGACGAGGCCGGCTTCACGCTGAGCAGCAACGCGAGGACGCTCGCGGAGCTGTTGCGCAACCGCGGCTTCACGACCGGCGCGGCCGTGTCGTCATTTCTCCTGCGACAGCAGTCCGGCCTGGCACAGGGGTTCTCGTTCTTCGACGCTGATATTCCCGCGAACACCGTCGGCGAGACGCCCGCGCTCGAGCGCGCGGGGGCCTTGACGCTGGACGCCGCCGAGCGCTGGCTGCAGCTGCAGAACGGTCAGCGGTTCTTCCTCTTCGTGCAGGTCGATCGACTCGACGCCGATTCCGCTGTCGCGAGGCTGTCGGCTGCGCTCAAACAACGGCGTCTCTACAACGACGCGACGATTGTCGTTGCCGGCGACCACGGCGAGACCGGATCAGGCATCTCACTCGACGACACGGCACTGCGCGTGCCGCTGATGGTGAAACAGCCCAAGGGCGATGGCGCGGGACGCCGCGTGCTCAGCGCCGTTCAGCACGTCGATCTCGTGCCGACGATCCTCGACCTCGTGCGGGCTCCGATCCCGGGGGACCTTCGCGGGCGCTCGCTGCGCGCCGTGCTCGACGACGAGAGCGCGACGATTCCCCCACGGCCGATCTACGCGGAGTCGTTCGCGGCGTATTACCGCTTCGGCGGTCATCCGCTCTTCGCCTTGACCGGCGAGCACTATCGATTCGTCCGCGGCGCCGACGAAGATCTCATCCCGCTCGCGCCGGCCGGAGGTGAGACCGGTGGTGGCGAATCGACCGAAGCCGGTCGGCTTCGCGTGCTCCTCGATGAATTGCTCGCATCGAGCACCATCGTGCCGCCGGCGCCGGTACCGCCAGTCGATGAAGAACGCTATGCGCTGCTCGGCTATCTCAGTCCGTTTCGCGCGGCACCGGTCGGCGACATGGGGCTCGACGAAACGTCCGAGCGCCAGACCGTCGAGACACACCGCGCCGCCGCCGTTCTGATTGGCCAGAAGAAATACTCCGCCGGCATCAGAGCGCTGCAGGCAATCGTGCACGCTCACCCATCGCTCGCCACGGTGCACTATCAGCTCGGCGATCTGCTGGTGCGCATGGGGCGATTCGATGAGGCTGTTCGCGCCTTCGGTACTGTCCGCGAATTGAGGCCCGACTCGGCGGCTGGCGCGCTCGCGCTCGCCGATGCGCTCGTTCGCACTGGCAAGACGTCCGCCGCACGTGAACAGGTGCAGATCGCCGTCGCGCTCGCCGAGCACGAGGCGCCGCGCAGCCTTGCGCTCGCGCACGAGCTGGCCGCGCGCGTCGCCCTGGCCGACAAGGATCCCGAAGCCGCGGCGCGACACGCCGAGGCCGCGCAGTCATCCGATCCGACGCTGCCGGTGTCGCAGTTCGTGCGCGGTCGAATCCTCTACGACGAGGGCAAGTACGAAGAGGCGGCCGCCAGTTTCACGGAAGCCGCGGAGAAGCTGAAAGAGCACGGCGACACCTTCCCCGAGCTTCATCTGTATCTCGGCGAGTCGCTCGCCAGACTCGATCGCTATAACGACGCCGAGGCACAGTTCCGCGACGAGCTGCATGCGTATCCGCGCAACCTGCAGGCGTACACGAGTCTGGCGATGCTGTATCGCGCCAGCAACCGTGACGCCGCGGTCGAAGACGTCCTCAACGAGCTCGTGGCGGCCACGCCGACACCGGAAGGCTATGCGGTCGCGGCCAGGCTGTGGACGATTCTCGGCGATCGATCGCGCGCCGAGGCGCTCAGGTCCGATGCGCGGGCGCGCTTCCCCGGGGATCCGGCCCTGGCGCAACTCGAGCGGGCGCCCCGGCGATAAGCAGCAAGCCCACCCCGGTCCACGCGAGGTTTCTCGCCTTTCGCACCAGCGCCAGCGTCACGCCTGCGGCGGGAGGCAATCCCATCACCGAGGCCAGCGCTCCGTTGAGGGCTTCATCCACGCCGACCCGGAACGGAATGAACTTGAACGCGACGATGATGGCGCGATTGACCACCTCGAAGACCAGTGCCTGGGCCACCGTCGGGCGTTGGCCGAACAGCCATCCGAGCGTGAGGAAGATCTCGTACACCGCCAGGACGTGGAACGCCATGTCGAAGGCGAATGCCTGGACGACACGGGCTGGCGAGGCTGCCCAGAACGCCATCACCGACTGACGGACTCGCGAGAGTGCCTCGCGCCACGCCGGACGCTGTCCCCCCTCGGGCGACCACGTTCCTCGCAGCAACCGCATCATCACCACGGCGCCGATGACGAGCGCCACGAGCGCCGCAATCAACACGTCACGTCCCTCGACAGGGAGCGGAACGGTCGCAAGCGCCACCACCACACCGACGACCATCATCGTCGCGATAGAGGCCGCGTAAACGAGGTTGTCGATCGCCAGCGAGGCGATCGATTCGTTGGTCGCAAGACGATGCCGGACGAGAAAGGCCTTCGTCGGTTCGCTGGCCGCCATGCCGAGCGGCGTCAGGTTGCCGACAGCGTCGCCGGCGACAAAGGCGCTGAACGCCCGGCCGATCGGGAGTCGGGCGTGTGCCGGTGTGCAGAGGCGCCAGGCGCAGGCGCGCAGGAACAGCCGCGCCCCGGCAAGAGCGAGGATCGCGAGGACGCCCCAGCCGAGGCGCCGCATGCTCTCGACGATCTCGTCGACGCCCGCCCGACGAACGGCGTAGGCGAGCAGCACCGCGCCGCCAAGCGCCGCGACGACGGCGAGACCGCGTTGTCGGGCGCGTGTCATTTCACATGGCGAGGCGGACTAGCTCGGTCTCTTTGCCTCGATCTGCTTGAACGTTTCCTCGATCAGCCGCTCGTTGTCCTCACGCGTGAGGTTGCGCTCGAGCAGCTTCGACGCGAGCGCGACCGACAGGTCGACGGCTTCGGTGCGGATCTGCTGGAGTGCCCGGGCGGTCTCCATCTCGATCTGACGCTGGGCGTTCTTGAGCACACCAGCGGCTTCGGTCTGCGCCTTCTGCTTCAACTCGTCGCGCAGACGATTGGCGTCCGAACGCGTCTCCGACAGGATCTTGTCGGCCTGCTGGCGAGCGTCGGTGAGGATCTTCTGCGACTCGACGTTCAGACGCTGCAGCTCCTGCTTGGCCTGCTGCGCGTCGTCGAGCGACTTGCGGATCAACTCCTCGCGGGTCTTCAGTACACCCTTGAGCGGCTGCCAGGCCAGCTTGTTGAACACGACCAGCAGCACGAGAAAGGTGATGATCGTCCAGACGTAGAGCCCGGGATCGGGCACCGCCAGAGGATTCATGCTGACTCCACTTCGTTCGGCGCGTCCTACTTCAGGACTTCAGCGCGATCAGCAGCGCGACGACCTCTGCGATGATGGCGACGCCTTCGAGCAGGAAGAGGGGCAGCAAAACGGCACCGCTGATCTGCGCCGCCGCACTCGGCTGACGGCCGACGGCTTCCGCGGCGCCGGCCGCGAGGCGGCCGATCCCGACGCCCGCGCCGATGGCAGCCAAACCGGCCCCAAGCGCGGCGCCGAGGTAAGCAAGTGCAAGGATGTTGCCTGTCATTCTCTGTTCTCCTTCGAAAGCGCCGGCGGGTCCTGGCCCGCAGCGAGCTCAGTGGTGAGCATGAATGGCCATGCCGATGAACACGGCCGTGAGCAGTGTGAACACAAAGGCCTGGACCGGAACCACGACAACCGCCTCGAGGACGGAGATGCCGACGGACAGCGGCAGCGCCACCACCGCCATACCGAAGCCGACGAGGGCGCTCCGCGTCGAGTCGGCCATCATGAAAATCATGAACAGGACGGCGAGCACCGCCACGTGGCCGGCAGTCATGTTGGCCGCAAGTCGCATCGTGAGCGCGAACGGGCGGACGAACATGCCCATGACTTCGATCGGGATCAGGATCAGCAGCAGCGGCTTCGGCAGTCCGTGCGGCGCCATGTTCTTCCAGTGGCCAAAGAAGCCGTGCGCCCGGACCCCGGCGACGATGATCGCGAAGAAGCTGATGGTCGCCAACGCGGCGGTGACGTTGAAGTTTCCGGTCGCGGTGACGCCGCCATGCGTGAGCCGCGTCAGGAATGCGTCCTCCGGCAGGTGCAGCACAGTGTGGTTCAGCAGCGCCAGCAGGTCGAAGATCGGGATCAAGCCGATCGCATTCGACGTCACGATGAACAGGAAGAACAACAGGATCAGCGGCGTGTAGGTGTCGAGCCAGCGCTTGCCGACGGCGGGCTCCACGATCTCATCGCGCACCCGAACGGTGACGTACTCGATGAGGCCCATGAGCGACCCCCTCGGGATCATCGTGCCCTGCCGCGCGTAGCGCCGAACGGCGAGTGAGACGACCACGAGCAGCACCGCAGCGACGATCCAGAGCATCAGGACGTGCTTGGTGACCGACATGTCGATCCCGCCGATCGTCGGCAGGTGGATCAGCGGGTGGTCGATCGGCGAATTGGCGACGTGGCCAATGATGGTTTCGCCGGGATTCAGTTTTTCCGCGCTTTGTGCCGCCTCGGCGGCGTGCTCAGGTTGAAGCATCTCGGCTCACTGCACAGTCAGACGCCTCAGAAACAGCGCCTGCATCGCGTACAAGAGGATGAAGTAGCTCACGAACAGTGCGACGAACGGCTGCGGTCTCAGCGACAGCACGCGCAGCATGACCGTGATGTAACCCGCAAAGAACATCAACTTGATTGCGAATCCCAGGATCATTACGGCCGTCAGACGCTCGGGAGCAGACTTATACGTCCGCTCGACCGTCAGCCAGCTCAGACACGTGCCCACCAACGGGGCGAGCATGCCGTAGAGCGCCTCTGGGTTCAACCGATCTCCGGCGACCGCGGTGACCGCCAGCCAGGATGTCACACCGGCTCCGGTCATCCACGCGATCGGGCTCATCGTTTATAGACCGTCTTCGCCAGCTCGTAAAACCCGACCACCATTCCGAGCAACAACCCCGACAAGAGAAACCACGGGGCCGTGCCGCGCCATCGATCCACCGCGTATCCGATCCCGCCCAGCAGGAGGATACCGCCCACCAGCGTGTACGAAGCCGCGATGACCGATCCGGAGCGCGTGATGTTGTCCTCGAGAGATCTGATGGAGCGCTCGACCGGAAACCCACGACTCTTCTTCCGCATGTCGCCAGTATGACCGAGCAACCGCGGCTCTCGAACTGAGCCGACGCACCAAGAACGCTCGCGTCAGACCCAGTACCGCCCATCAGTATAGCTGGCTTTGTGAAAAAGTTCACCAGCCTGTCTCAAGTTCCGTGTTTTCAATAAGTTTCGGACAATCCATGCGCTTGACGCTCGTCTCGAGCGAGACCTATACTGCCCCTAACCAGCGTCGCCGTCGACACGCCGCTATGCGCACACCCATTCACGTCCGCACCCTCGTCGCTGTCCTCCTGGGCGCCGCACTGGCCTCGCTCACACCAGATCCGGTCGCAACGGCGCAGCGCGGCGACGCCCGCGAACGCTCGCTGTTCGTCAGCGCCGTCGACAACAACGGCGAACCGGTCCAGGGCCTCGATGCCGACGCGTTCGTCGTCCGCGAAGACGGCGTGCGCCGCGAGGTGCTGCGCGTCTCTCGTGCCACCGAGCCGATCGACGTCGCCCTGCTGATCGACAACAGTCAATCGGCCGACGACGAGATCACGTTCTTCCGCGAGGCGCTCCCGAAATTCGTCGCGAAGATGGCCCCCGGCAATCACGTCGCGCTCATCGGCCTGGCGGACCGCCCGACGATCCTCGCCGACTACACCGATGACGCCAAACGCCTCACCGATCGCGCCGGGCGACTGTTTCCCATGAGCGGCAGCGGCATGACGCTGCTCGATGCGATCGTCGAGACGTCGAAGGGCCTGGAGCGTCGCGAGGCGCCGCGCGCCGTCATCGTGGCCGTCATCACCGACGGCATCGAGTTCACCAATCACGTGCACCAGGACATCCTCAGTTCGCTGGAGAAGTCGCGCGCGGGACTGCATCTGGTCACGATCGGCCAGTTCCAGCACTCCGAGGATCCTCAAGGCGTGCGCGAGCGCTCGCTGATGCTCGAGGCCGGTCCGCGCGCCAGCGGCGGTCAGCGCATCCCGCTGCTCAGCCCGCACGGATTGGATCCGGCGATGCAGCGGCTCGCACGCGAGCTGCTCTCGCAGTACAAAGTCACGTACGCACGGCCGCAGTCGCTGATCCCCCCGGAGAAGACGGACGTCTCCTCAGGGCGCCCCGGCGTTACGATGCGCGGCACGTCTGCACGCGGGGAGTCGGGAGCTTGAGGTGGCACGCACTCCGTTCGTCGCAACACTCGTTTTCGTAGGAATTGCGGGAGCGCTTTCGGCGCAGCAGGCGCCGGCCCCGCCGGCTGAACCCCCTGCTGCGCCTGCGCCGGCGCCGGCGTCACCGCCGCCGGCCGCGCCCGCGTCGCCGCAGAGCACGGCCGATCGTCAGCGCCCGTCCTTCAAGGCTGGCGTCGATATCGTGTCGCTCAACATCACGGTGACCGACGGCGCCAACCACTACGTCACCGACCTCGAGGAGGCCGACTTCTCGGTGTTCGAGGATGGCGTCAAGCAGAAGCTCACTTTCTTCTCGCGACGGCAGCAGCCGATCGCGCTGTCACTGCTGCTCGACAGCAGCGCGAGCATGGAGCAGCACCTGCCGACGCTCCAGGCTGCCGCCACCAACTTCGTCCAGCGCTTGAAGCCGAATGACATCGCGCAGGTCGTCGATTTCGACAGCAAGGTCGAGATCCGTCAAAGCTTCACGACGAACAAGAACGAACTCGAGACGGCGATCGAGCAGACGAGCGCCGGCGGATCGACCTCGCTCCACAACGCGATCTACATCGCCCTGAAGGAGCTGCGAAAAGTACGCGCGGTCAACGAGGAAGACGTTCGCCGTCAGGCGCTCATCGTCTTCTCCGACGGCGAGGACACGTCGAGTCTCGTCTCGTTCGAAGAGGTGCTCGACCTGGCCAAGCGCTCCGAGACCGCGATCTACGCGATCGCGCTGCGCGGCAGCGACACCCAGGCGAAGGGATTCCGCGAGGCCGAGTTCGTCATGCGGTCGCTGGCACAGGAGACCGGCGGCCGCGCGTTCTTCCCGGCGAAGATCGACGATCTCGCCGGAGTCTATGCACAGATCGCCGACGAGCTCGCCAGCCAGTACACGGTGGGCTACGCCTCGGCCAACCAGCGCCGCGATGGCGCGTGGCGTCGCGTGCTCGTGCAGGTGGCGCGACCGAACATCACGCCGCGCACCAAGAAGGGGTATTACGCCCCTACGCCACGTTGAACCTGATCCCTCTCGTTCTCTACGCCGCCGCCGGCGTCGCCTACGCGATCCACTTCGTCCGCCGTCAGCCGGCCGTCGGCCGCACGGCGACGACGCTGCTCCTGCTGGCAGCGCTGTCTCACACGTTCGTGATCGGGATGCAGACGATGGAAGTCTGGCACGCGCCGATCGCGGGCGTATCGCGCGCCGTGTCGTCATTCGTCTGGCTGCTGGGGCTGTCCTACCTCTATCTCGAGCTGACGACGGAAGAACGAGCGATGGGGGTGTTCATCCTGCCCATTCTCATCGGCCTCCAGATGATTCCCGTGCTGTATCCAGGCGTGGCCAACCCGGCGCCGGTGCTGGACAGCCCGTGGTTCTGGGTCCACGTCGCCTCACTGCTCTTCGCGTATGCCAGCTTCGCGCTCGCCGCAATGCTCGGGCTGACCTACATGCTCCAGTTCAAGGAGATCAAGAAGAAGCACCTGGGCTACTTCTACACGCGGCTGCCGTCGCTGCACGTGCTCGACGCGATGAACTCGCGCGCGGTCATCATCGGTTGGCTGTTCCTCACGATCGGCGTCATCGTCGGCGTGGTCTGGACGGCGCAGGCGCGGGCGTCGAGCCCGGGGGACGTCAACATTCAGGCGATGTCGCTCGACGACCCGAAGATCTTCATCGCCGTGCTGTCGTGGCTGGTGTACTCGTTCGAGGTGTTCGCCCGGAGGACGCTGGGGTGGACCGGCCGGAAGTCGGCATGGCTCTCCGCGCTCGGGTTCGCGATCGTGCTGCTCAACTTCCTGCCGGTGAGCTACTTCGTCACCACGAGCCATACCTTTCAATAGCGCATGCACCTGCTGTTGCTCGGCGTGAGTCACAAGACGGCCCCAGTCGACCTGCGGGAGCGTCTCGACTTCTCCAGTCGCGACCTCGGAGCGGCCGTGGAAGCGCTCGCGACGCGCCCGTCGACGGCGGAGTCCGTCGTGCTCTCGACGTGCAATCGATCGGAGATCTACGTCGCCAGCGACGATCCGTTTCGCGCGCGCGAGGACATGACGGCGTTCTTGAGCGAATACCACTCGCTCGAGCCCGGTTCGTTCGCGCCGCATCTGTTCGCGCATAGCGACGAGGCCGCGGTGCGACACCTGTTCCGCGTCGCCGCGGGTCTGGACTCTCTGGTCGTCGGCGAGCCGCAGATCCTCGGTCAGGTGAAGGACGCGTTTCAAACCGCACTCGACCGGCGGTGCACCGGCCCGATCCTGGGCAAGCTGTTTCGATGGTCGTTCGCAGTCGGCAAACGCGTGCGGACGGAAACGGCGCTCGGCGAGGGAGCGGTCTCGATCAGCTTCGCGGCGGTGGCACTGGCGCGCAAGATTTTCGGCCGCCTCGACGGCCGACGCGTGCTGGTCATCGGAGCCGGTGAAATCAGCACGTTGACCGCCGAGCATCTGCGTACGAACAGCGTGGGCGAGATCCAGATCACGAGCCGCACGATGGCGAGCGCCGAGACGCTCGCGGCCGCCGTGGCCGGCGTCGCGATCCCATGGGAGCAGGCGATGGGCACGCTCGGCCACGCCGACATCGTGGTCACGGCAACCGGCTCGCAACGGCCGATTCTCACACGCGCCCACGTCGAGGCGGCGACCGCGCGACGCCGGACTGACCCGCTCTTTGTGATCGACATCGCCGTGCCGCGCGACGTCGATCCCGCGGTGGGCGATCTCGAGCACGTCTTCCTCTACAACATCGATGATCTCCAGTCGGTCGTGCAGGAGAACCTGTCGCGGCGGGCCGCCGAAATTCAACACGCCGAAGCGATCGTGTCGGAAGAGATCGTCAAGTTCGCGTCGTGGCAGCGCTCGCGTGGCGTCGTTCCGACGGTCGTCGCGCTGCGGCAACGGTTCGATGCCATCCGCCGCTCGGAGTTGCAGCGGCTCGACGGCAAATTCGCGGGTCTGCCTCCGGAAGCGCGCGCCAAGGCCGACGAGGTGACGCGGCTGATCGTCGAGAAGCTGCTGCTCGATCCGACCGAACAGCTCAAGGCGCTCCCCGACGAAGAGACGCAGGTCGCCTACACGGAGGCGCTCAATCGCCTGTTCCGGTTGCGTCCTACCGAATCCTCTACCGACGTCACTGATCCGTCGCCCTCGATCGGGCCCGGCGACCGCCATCGGTCGTGAAGACGACATCGACGATGAAGATCGGCACACGCGGGAGCCAGCTGGCGCTCGTGCAGACGCGAACGGTCGCGGCGCTCATCACCGCGCGCGTCGGCGCCTCGTGCGAGGAGGTCGTCATCAAGACGTCGGGCGATCGCCTCAGTGAAGCGAGCCTTTCGGAGATCGGTGGGAAGCGCCTGTTCGTGAAGGAAATCGAAGACGCGCTGCTCAACGGCGAGATCGACATCGCCGTGCACAGCAGCAAGGACATGCCGGCCGTACTTCCCGAAGGACTGGCGATCCTCGCTGTGCTGGCGCGTGAGGATCCGCGCGACGCCCTGATCCTTCCGCAGCGAGCGTCCGATCGCGCATCGCTCGACGACATCATCGCGTCGCTTGGCAGCGCGCCTCGCGTCGGCACGAGCAGCGTCCGTCGAACGGCTCAACTGGCGCGTCTGTTCGCCGACGCGCGGTTCCTGCCGATCCGCGGCAACCTGGATACACGCCTACGCAAGCTGGACGCGGGCGATTATGATGCACTCGTCCTGGCGGCGGCCGGACTGCGGCGGCTGAAACACGAGCACCGAATCTCGGCCCCGCTGCCGCTCGACCTGTGCGTGCCGGCACCGGGCCAGGGCATCGTCGCCATCGAAGCCAGGAGCGACGATACGCGCATGCGCGAGCTGATGTCGGCGATCGACGACCACGCCGCGGGCGCCGCGCTGCAGGCGGAGCGCGCCGTCGTGGAGCGGCTCGGAGGCGGATGCCAGATGCCGATCGGCGCCTACGCCGAGATATCCGGCGCGGTCATCCACGTCACCGGCATCGTGATCTCCGTCGACGGCGCACGCGTCGTGAGGGCAGAGATCGCCGGCGACGCCGGCGATCCGGCGGCTGCCGGCATCGAGGCGGCGAATCGGTTGCTCGATGACGGCGCCGGCGCGATCCTCGCCGAAGCGCTACGCACGGAATCGGCTGTAGAAGGTTTGCAACCATGAAGAATCCTGCGGTTTACCTGATTGGCACGGGCCCCGGCGACCCGGGTCTCATTGCGGTGCACGGGCTCGAGCGCCTTCGCGCGGCCGACGTCGTCATCCATGACCCGCTCGTCTCGCCCCGGATCTTGAAGCACGCGCGACCCGGCGCCGAGTTGATCAACGTCGGCAGCGCCGCACAGAAGCCGATGGCGCAAGAAGCGATCAGCTACCTGCTCGCCGATAAAGCGCGAGAAGGCAGTCTGGTGGCCCGGCTCAAGCGCGGCGATCCGTTCGTGTTCGATCGCGGCGGCGAAGAAGCGCTCTTCTTGCACGAGCAGGGCATTCCGTTCGAAGTGATTCCTGGTATCCCACTGGGGATCGGCGTGCCCGCCTATGCCGGGGTGCCGGTGACCTATCCAGGCGGCGGCGACACGATCACGCTGGTCCGCGGGTACGAGGACGAAAGCCGCACGCTGCCCGACATCGACTGGGCCAGCCTCGCCCGGCTCGAGGGGACGATGGTGTGCTACGCGGGCTCGCAGCAGCTGCCGCGCATGCTCGAGGCGATGCGATCGCACGGCTGGTCCGGCGACGAGCCGGGCGTCATCGTCTACAACGGAACGATGACGAGCCAGGAAAGCATCGCCGGCACGATCGACGAACTGCTGCTGCACGTGCACGAGCACCCGCGACGACTGCCCGCCATCCTCGTCGTCGGACGCGTCGTCGGCTTCCGCGAGCACATCCGCTGGTTCGATGCGCGTCCGCTGTTCGGCAAGCGCGTGCTGGTCACGCGGCCGCGCGAACAGGCCGGCGAGATGATCGATCGGCTGACCGTGCTCGGCGCCGATGCGATCGAAGCGCCGATGATTCGTATCGTCCCACCCGACGACGAGGGACCGCTGAAGCAGGCAGCGAGAAACGCCGCAGCGTTCGACTGGATCGTCTTCACGAGCGCGAATTCGGTCGAGGCCTTCATGTCCGCGTTGCTCGACGGACCTCGCGACATCCGCGCGCTCGCGGGGCCGCTGCTGTGCACCGTCGGCAGCGGCACTGCGGAACGGCTCGCGCGCTACGGCATTCGGGTCGATCTCGTGCCCGACGAGTTCCGCGCCGAAGCGGTGGTGGCGGTCCTGGCGCAGAACGGCGCCGTCGAGGGATCGCGTGTGCTCGTCCCGCGCGCCGACATCGGCCGCGACGTGATCGCCGACGGCCTGCGCGGCGCCGGCGCGCACGTGACCGACGTGGTCGCGTACAAGACGGTCCTCGAGGAGGCGCAGCAAGACGACGGCCCTGACGTCTACCGGATGCTGCTCGATCAGGCGATCGACGTCGTGACCTTCACCAGCCCATCCGCCGTCCGGAACTTCACGGAAATTTACGGCGCCGAGCAGACCACCGACCTGTTGAAGAACACTATCGTCGCGGTGATCGGACCGGTGACGGCCGAGGCAGCGATTCAGCTGGGGATTCCGGTCGCTGTCGTGCCGGCCGTTGCGACGGTTCCTGCGCTGGTCGATGCGATCGCCGCGTATGTATCGCGTGGAAGGCTCGTGAGCACCTAACAGGGGGAAACGGAGGGAGAACGAGGCAACGGGATTTAACACCGGGAAAGCGGGGGTAACGGAGCCAACGGGAACGCCACACCGGTGGCGATCCCGTTAACCCCGTTTCCCCCGTTCTCCCCGTGTTAATCCCGTTCCCCCGGTACTCTCCGTTCTCTCCTCGTGGCAAGATCAAACCATGCCAGTCACCACCACCCCGACACTCGCTCTGACACGCCGCCCGCGACGCCTCCGCCGCAACGAAGCCATCCGATCGCTCGTGCGCGAGACGCGATTGACGCCGGACTGCTTCATTTATCCGCTGTTCGTCTGTCCCGGCCGAGGCGTACGGCGCGAGATCGGGTCGATGCCAGGTGTGTTTCAGTTGTCGGTGGACGAGGCCGTGAAAGAGGCCGCCGCCGCCAAGGCCGATGGTGTGCCGGCGGTGATCCTGTTCGGGCTGCCTGACCAGAAAGACCTCGTCGGCTCTGCCGCAGCCGATCCGGACGCGCCTGTGCAGTCGGCCGTCCGGGCGCTCAAGCGCGAAGTCCGCGACCTGCTCGTCATCACCGACGTGTGCATGTGCGAATACACCTCGCACGGGCACTGCGGCATCGTCGAGGGCGACGAGATCGTCAACGACGTGACCGTGGAGCACCTGGCGCAGGCGGCGCTCTCCCATGCCGTGGCGGGCGCCGACATCGTCGCGCCCTCCGACATGATGGACGGCCGCGTCGCCGCGATCCGATCGATCCTCGACGATCGCGGATTCGATCAGACGGCGATCATGTCCTACGCGGCGAAGTACTGCTCCGGCTTTTACGGACCATTCCGCGAGGCGGCCGACTCGGCGCCGCAGTTCGGCGATCGGCGCAGTCACCAGATGGACCCGGCCAACGTCGACGAGGCGCTGCGCGAAGTCGAGATCGATCTCGCCGAAGGCGCCGACATCGTGATGGTCAAGCCGGCGCTGCCCTACCTGGACGTGCTCGCGAAGATCAAGGAGCGGTTCGGCCAGCCGACCGCCACGTATCACGTCAGCGGCGAGTACGCGATGCTGAAGGCGGCAGCGCAGCGCGGCTGGATCGACGAGCCGCGCGTGATGATGGAGACGCTCATCGCGATCAAGCGCGCTGGCGCGGACATGATCATCACCTACTTCGCGCGCGACGCGGCGCGCTTGCTGTAATGCAGAATGCAGAAGTCAGAATGCAGACACGACCTCGCCATGTGCCTTGAATGATTCAGTGTCTGCATTCTGCATTCTGAATTCTGAATTACTCGCTTCATGAAAAAACCGACTCAGTCCCAGAAGCTCTTCGCCCGAGCGACCCAGATCCTCCCGGGCGGCGTCGATAGTCCCGTGCGCGCATTTCACGCGGTGGGCAGCTCGCCGCTGTTCATCCGGCGCGGCAGCGGCGCGACGATCGAAGACGTCGACGGCAATCGCTACATCGACTACGTGATGTCGTGGGGACCGCTGATCCACGGGCACTCGCCGAAAGGACTGGTGCAGGCGATATCGTCGGCAACCCGGCGGGGCACGAGCTTCGGAGCACCCTCGCCGCTGGAACACGAGCTCGGCGAGCGCGTCCGCGCGCTGATGCCGTCGCTCGAACGCGTGCGCTTCGTCAGCTCCGGCACCGAGGCGGCGATGAGCGCCATCCGCGTGGCGCGCGCGTTCACAAAGCGCGAGCTGATCATCAAGTTCGAAGGGTGCTATCACGGCCACGCCGATGCGTTCCTCGTGAAGGCCGGCTCGGGTGCGCTGACGCTGGGAATTCCGACCAGCCCGGGCGTGCCTGCCGCGGTCGCGCGGCAGACGCTGCTCGCCCGCTACAACAGCATCGCGTCGGTGGACGCGCTGATCGACGCGCACCCAGACGCCATCGCCGCCGTCATCGTCGAGCCGATCGCCGGCAACATCGGCGTCGTCCCGCCCACGGACGGCTTCCTCACAGGACTGCGCGAACGGTGCCTGCGCCACGGCATGCTGTTGATCTTCGATGAAGTCATCTCGGGCTTCCGCGCGTCGGCCGGCGGCGCGCAGGCCGTGTTCGACGTCCGTCCCGATCTCACGTGTCTCGGCAAGATCATCGGCGGCGGGTTTCCGGTCGGCGCGTACGGCGGCCGTGCCGCGATCATGGAACTCGTCGCGCCTGCAGGTCCGGTCTATCAAGCGGGCACGCTCTCCGGAAACCCGGTCGCGATGACCGCCGGACTCTGGGCGCTCAAACGCCTGAACTCGACGCTGTATCAGCAGCTGGCGCGACGCGGTTCGATGCTGGCCGCAGGCCTTGCAGAGGCCGCGCGCGACGCGCGCGTGGCCGTGCAGGTCAACGCGTTCGGTTCCCTCGTGACGCCGTTCTTCACGGCATCAGCCGTACGCGACTACGAGTCGGCGCTCGCCGCCGACACGAGCGCGTATGCCACCTTCTTCAGAGGGATGCTGGCGCGCGGCGTTTACCTGCCGCCCTCGCAGTTCGAGGCGTGGTTTCTCTCGGCGGCGCACACCGACGCGCACATCAAGAAGACGGTGGCCGCGGCGCGCGCGGCGATGAAGGACGTCGCACGGGCCCGTCGCTGAATGCCCGAGGTGCGATCGAGCTCACGCCCTGCCGAGATACCGTTCAACGAGCAAGACGATCAGGGCGCCTAGCGCCAGGACAACCAACAGTCCCATGAAGTAGTGCATTGCCATAGCGGCGGCCGATATTTCGGCCGCCCCCCATAGCAATGGTGACGATACGCTGCGATCCGTTTCTGAGTCGGTGCGATCGCACCGACTCCAAGCGAGCGTTAGCGAGCGCCTTGGATCTGCAGGGGCGAGTCGAGGCGGACGCGCAGCACCGCGCCCTGCGGCAGCTCGACCTCCTTGCCTTCGGTCGCCGCAGTGATACCACCGCCGCCGACGAGCACGCCAAGGAGCGCGCCCTTGAAGCCGCCGAGGATGCCGCCGATCACCGCACCCACTCCGGCGCCCGTGGCGATGCGGCCCGTTTCACCGCGAATGCCCTCGCCCTGAATGGCCTGCGTCACGGTACCGCGCATCGGATAGGCGCGGCCGTTCACCGTCACCTGATCGAAGCTGACCGTCAGTTTCGCGGTGCGGTTCGTACGAGTTGCCGGCTCAACTGCCGTAATTACCCCTCGAACGACCGAGCCGGCCGGAACCGCAACGCGTCCGCTGACGCTCACGTCGACCAGAGTCGTCGCCTCGAAGCGATCTTCCACCTGCGCCGTCCCGGAGTTGAGCGGAGCCTGCAGACGCACATCGAGCTCAGTCCCGGACGGCACCTCGAGCGCTCCAGCTGTCGTCGCCGTTGAGGATGACGATGACGTAGTCGGCGGTGAGGTTCGCGAAGGTGCGGGAGGCGGCGGCGCCGCGGTTGCGGTCGACGGCGGCGGTGCGGCAGTCGAAGACGCAGGAGACGAGGACGACGACGAAGACGATGAGACCGCCGGCGCGTCGCCGCGCGCGCGGGCGCGCAGGTCGTCGATGCGATCGCGCACATCACCGTACTCCGCGCGCGACAGCGTCCGCTCTTTGCGCAGCTTCACCTTCAGGTAGATGACTTCGTCGCGCAAGTCGTCCAACTCGCTCGTCAATTTCGTTGCCCGGGCGTTGTCACGGCTGCGGGCCTGCTGGATATCGCGTTCGGCGAGATAGATATTGTCCTGCAGCCGTTGCACGTCGGCTTGCGTCACACTCGTGCTTTGTCGTGCCGCGACGGGAACTGCGAGCGCGACCAGCACGGCAGAGACCGTGGCGATGCGTCGAATGGAATTCATGGCTGTTCCTACCCCTAATCAGAAGGCGGCGTTCTGGCGTGGCTGGTTCGTCAATTACGCCATGGCATCAGCCGCTCGATCCAGCTGATACGTGTCAGGTCGTTGTAGATGACGGTGACCATCAGCATCATCAGCACGACGAACCCCGCCAGCAGCATCTTCTCCTTGACCTGCATGCTGAAGTCGCGGCGGGCGATCCCCTCGAGCGCCATGATGACGATGTGGCCGCCGTCGAGAACCGGCACCGGCATCAGGTTGATGATGCCCAGGTTGATGCTCAACATCGCCATCAGGCCGAGCAGCGAGATGAACCCTTCTTCCGCCGATTCACCGGAGAGCTGCGCGATGCCCACGGGACCCTGCAGCGCTTTCACCGATGTCTCGCCCGTAAACAGGCCACCCAACGTCCGGAAGATCAGCCCCGAATTCTCGAAGTTGCGAATGACGCTGAGGCGGAGCGCTTCGAGCGGACCAGGCATGAACTCCTTGAACGGATCCATCGGAGTAAACCCCAGCATGGCGCGAGCGCCACGCTGCTCGGGCGTGCCCCTCAACGTGAGCTCTTCGCTGCCGCGGCGCACTCGGATCTCGATCTGTTTGCCGGCGCTTCGCGACACAACCTGAATCAGCTGCACCTGGCTGGCAATCGTCTGGCCGTCGATCGAGAGGATGACGTCGCCAGGTTTCAGCCCCGCCTGCTCGGCACGATCACCGGGTATGACCGAAAGGACGTACGGATGGGTGTCGGGGAGGATTCCGATGTCGGGGACTTCGTAGCGGCCTTGCGCGACGGGCATCAGCGTCAGCGTCACAGGACGCCCTTCGCGAAGCAGGGAAAGCGCGAACTCCCGATCCGCGCGTCGCGTGACGATCGCAATCTCGAGCTGCTCCCAGTTCGACACCTCACGGCCAGCCACAGCGAGAATCTTGTCGCCGGGCATGACACCAGCGCGCTGAGCGGGCGAGCCGTTCTCCACGGCGGCCACCACCGGCGGATCTTCGAGGTACGCCTTGACGCGCACGCCTTGCGACAGCACGAACGCCAGCAGCGCAACGGCGAGCAGGATGTTCATCGCCGGTCCGGCGAACAGAATCTGGAAGCGCTGCCACTTCGTCTTCGAGAGGAACTCGTCGGGATGGCCCGACCGCGGATCGTCGGGCGTCTCTCCCGCCATCTTCACGTAGCCGCCCAGCGGGATGACGCTGATGCAGTATTCCGTCTCGTTGCGAACGACCTTCAGAATCTTCGGACCGAACCCGAGCGAGAAGGTGATCACTCGGACGCCGTGCCGGCGCGCCATCAGAAAATGCCCCAACTCGTGTACGAAGATGAGGACGCCAAGCACGAACAAAAACGACAGCAGCGTCGTCAAACAGATTCCCTCAGATGTTCAGATCAGACTATCAATTCTAACTCGGCGACCATCGCGCGGGCCTTGTCGCGTGCCCAGGCGTCGACCCGCCGTACATCGTCAAGTGTTGAGACGCGCTCGACGGTGTGGGCGTTCATCGACCGCTCTATCACGAGGGAAATCGAAGTAAAGCCGAGCTTTGCGTCGAGAAACGCCTCGACCGCGACCTCGTTGGCGGCGTTCAAGACGACGGGCAGCGTTCCTGCGGCACGGAGCGCGCGATAGGCCAGGCCCAGGCACGGAAACCGCTCGACGTCGGGCGCGAGGAACTCGAGGCGGCCCGCCTGGGTGAGATCGAGTGTGGGGAGCGACCCATCCCAGCGCTCCGGATACGAGCACGCGTACTGAATCGGAAGACGCATGTCGGTCACGCCGAGCTGGGCGATCACCGATCCATCGGTGAGCTCGACGAGTGAGTGCACGATCGACTGCGGATGGATGACGACGTCGATCTGATCGGCCGAGATGTCGAACAGCCAGTGCGCCTCGATCACTTCGAGGCCCTTGTTCATCAACGTCGCCGAGTCGATCGTGATCTTGCGCCCCATCTGCCACGTGGGGTGGCGCAGCGCCTCTTGCGGGCTGACACGCTCGAGCGCCGCGGGCGTGTATTCTCGAAACGGCCCGCCAGACGCGGTCAGAATCACGCGACGGACCTCGCTGTGATGGCGGCCGTGCAGGCATTGGTGCACCGCATTGTGCTCGCTGTCGACGGGCAGAATGGCCACCCCGGCACGACGCGCATGCGTGGTGACCAGTTCACCCGCCATCACCAGCACTTCCTTGTTCGCGAGTGCGATCGTCTTCCCGGCGTCGATCGCCGCGAGCACGGCCTCGAGGCCTGCGGTCCCGGCCGAGGCGCAAATCACGATGTCGACACTCGGGTGCGTCGCAACGGCGATGAGGCCTTCCGCGCCCGCCGTCATTCGTGGCGGGCGGGTGCTGCCGCACGCCGCACGGAGCCGATCCACACCCTCGCCCGTCGCCATGGCGACGACCTCGGGTTGGTACCGCTGCACCTGCTCGGCGAGCCGCGCGTCGTTGTCGCCGGCGGCCAGCGCGACGACGGCGAGGCGGGTCGGGTGCGCATCGACGACGGCCAGCGCGCTGCGGCCGATCGAACCGGTGGACCCGAGAATCGCGAGGCGTTTCACGTGATGTTGCGGACGAAGAGATAGAACGGAACCACGGCAAAGAGCAGCGCATCGATGCGATCGAGTACGCCGCCATGTCCGGGGATCAGCGACGAGCTGTCTTTGATCCCGGCGGTCCGCTTGAGCCGTGACTCGAACAGATCGCCGCAGATGCCGACGAGCACCACGAAAATGCCGAGACCGATCAGCGGCGCGAGCGTGGACGAGGGCAGGACGCGTGCACCTGCCAGCACCATGAACACTGTTCCGAAGATCACGCCGCCGATCGCGCCTTCGATCGTCTTCTTGGGACTGATCGACGGCGCCAGCGGCCTGCGGCCAAGCAGCCGGCCGGAATAGTACTGCGCCGAGTCGCTGACGACGACGGTGCCGAGCAGCAGTAGTGTGGCGCGCCAGCCGAGCAGCGCGTGAACCGCAACCAGCATCCCCAGCGGCATGCCGATATACGCAGACGCGAACAGACCTGCCGACACTTCTTGAATCGGCTGGTCGGAGATGAGGACGTTCGCCGCGACCCAGAGGAGCACCATCGTCAGCACCACGTAGCTGGCCGGCCAGCTCGCGCCGGAGATCAGCCAGCACAACACGACGACGAGGACGATGGCGCGGATGTTGGTGCCGGTCATCTCGAAGTACTCGTGTGCGGCCAGCGCGGCGACGGCACACGCAAGCACACGCAGCGCGATGACGGGGAGCAAGACGATCGCGGCGATCGCGGCGACAGCGAGGATCACCCCGCTGATCACGCGGGTCATCCCTCGACCCTGCTCGGGATGACCCCGAGGGACGGTCGAGGGGTCATTTCGCGCCGATGACTGCGGGGGCGCCGATGCCACCGTACCGCCGCTCGCGCTTCTGATACGCGAGTACGGCTTCGATCAGATGGCGCCGGCGGAAGTCGGGCCAGAGGGTGTCGGTGACGTAGATCTCGGAGTACGCGATCTGCCAGAGCAGGTAATTGCTCACACGCATCTCGCCGCTCGTGCGAATCAGCAGATCGGGATCGGGCTGTCCGGCGGTGTAGAGAAAGCTCGCGAAGCGCGGCTCGTCGAGATCCTGGGGGCGGATGCCGGCTTCGATCGCGCGGCGTGCGGCGTCGACGATCTCGGCGCGTCCGCCGTAATTGAGCGCGATATTGAAGAGCATGCCGCCGCCGCTCGAGGTGCGAGCGATCGCGACGTTGAGCTCCTCCTGAATGTCGGGCGACAGCTCCTCCATCCTGCCGATGACGCGGAAGCGGATGTCGTTGCGGAGCAGGGTGTTCAGCTCGGACCGCAGGTATCGCTTGAGCAGACGCATCAACGTGCCGACCTCGGTCGCGGGTCGCTTCCAGTTCTCGATGGAGAACGCGTAGAGCGTCAGGACGTCGATGCCCAGCCGGGCGGCCGTCTCGACCGAATCGCGCACCGCATCGATGCCCGCGCGGTGCCCTTCGACGCGGGGCAAGTGGCGCTGTGCCGCCCAGCGGCCGTTGCCGTCCATGATGATGGCCACGTGGGCCGGCAGCCGATCGAAGTGGATCTGCCGAGCGAGGGCCTCGTCGGCGTGACCGGCCGGAATCCAGGCCAGAAGATCCTCAAGCGACACGGCTCAATCCTAGGACCGCTTTGCGGCTGGTTGCGTCGATTCCGTACTGGGTGGTGACCCGCATAGCGGTCCCAGGCGCGCAAAGCGCGCCAAAAGATACTGGCGACAAGCACTTAATGATAATCCACCCCGACCAGGAAGAGCCCCTGCGGCGGGGCCGTCGGCCCTGCCGCAGCGCGAGGGCCCCCGTGCAGCAGCGCCGTCATTTCCTCGGGAGATCGCCAGCGGCGGCCGACTTCGACGAGCGTGCCAATCAGCGCTCTGACCATGTGACGCAGAAAGCCATCCCCCGCGATCTCATACGTCAGCAGTCCCTCGCTATCACTCACCTCCGACCGGGTCACCGTACGAACGGTTCCGGGGGAGTCGCCGCCAACGCTCTGAAATGCCGCGAAATCGTGTGTGCCGACCACCGCCGCCGCGGCGCGTCGCATCGCGTCCACGTCCAGACGCTCGGGAATGTGCCAGACGAACGCCCGGTCGAACGGATCGGCGATCGGCGTATTGCGGATGCGATAGCGATACGTCTTCACGCGTGCATTGAAGCGGGCGTGAAAGTCGAGCGCCGCCTCCTCCACCGACAGCACGCGGATCTCTTCGGGCAGGTGTGCATTGAGCGCTCGCGTCAGCGTCCTGACGTCGTGGTGACACGTCACTCGTACGCTGGCCGTCTGTCCGAGTGCGTGCACGCCGGCGTCCGTGCGGCCGGCACCATGCACGGTGACGGGGCCACCTTCGAACCGCGCCAACGCGTCCTCGAGAAGCCCTTGAATCGATTCGCCCTCGGCCTGCCGTTGCCACCCGACGAATCGCGTGCCGTCGTAGGCGATCGTCAGCTTCAGAGTGCGCATAGCAGACGGGACGATCCAGGTGGCCCGGGCTTTACCACGCCGGGTCTCAAGACCCGGCCTACACTGCTCGAGAGCCTGGTTTCACGACGGGCTGACCAGCTGCGCACAGAGGGCAGGTCTCGGGTTGGTAGGTGGGCAGGGCGATCGTGGCCAATGCGTGGAAGGGAACATCCAGCTTCTGGTCACCGCCGCTGCGATCGATGATGGCGGCAGCGCCAACCACCTGCGCACCCGCGGCGCGTGCGACGTCGATTGTCTCGCGTGTCGACTTCCCCGTGGTCACGACGTCCTCGACCACCAGCACCCGATCGGAGGGAGATAGCGAGAACCCGCGTCGGAGCGTGAGCACACCGTCCTGCCGCTCGGCAAAGAGGGCACGGATGCCGAGGGCCCGTCCGACTTCCTGCCCGATGACGATGCCGCCGAGCGCGGGCGACAGGACCACGTGCGGGTCGAGGCTGCGGACGCGCTCGGCGAGCTCGGCGCCAAGGGCCTCCGCCTCGCGCGGGTACGCCAGGACCAGCGCACATTGCATATACCCTGGGCTGTGCAGTCCGGAGGTCAGTCGGAAATGGCCTTCGAGGTACGCCCCCACGCGTTTGAACCGATCGAGCACGGAATCTGCCGTAACAGTAGGCATTTGAAGGGAGTATACCTTTTGCAAGTCCTCGAACTTGCAGCCGTCGGCTCTCGTAATACAGACGTTGGCGCGATCTATTTTCTGGAGTCGTGAGCGCCCCCAATTCCCTGGATTTCTTGGAGTTCCTGAGAGATGCGTACGATTGTGTTTCGCACATGTGTCCTAGCCGTGGCGGTCGTTTCCGGAACGCCGGTGTTCGTTTCCGCACAAGCCCCGCCGGCCGAGACGCCCGCGTTCATCGCGCAGCCCGTTGGCGGCCTCGGAAGCCGGCCGACCTTGCTTCAGGCGGCACAGCAGGCCGCGGCCGCGCAGCCGCCCGCCATCGACACCCAGGTGCGGCGGCTCACCGCCGACGAGGCGGTCAAGCTGGCGCTCGAAAACAACCTGGGCATCCAGGCCGCCCGCTTGGACCCTCGAATCGAGGACCTGAACGTCCTCGCGGTGCAAACGGGCTGGTCCCCGTCGTTCTCATCGACGTTCCAGAACAACAGCATTCAGCAGCCCTCGTCCAACGTCCTCACGGGAACCTCCGAGAGCAAGCAGAAGCGCGATGTCTTCACGAGCAACTTCGGCCTGACACAGACGTTGAAGTGGGGCGGCACCTACGATTTCGGGTTCGACAACTCCCGCGTCGACAGCAACAACAGCGGCAACACGTGGCGGCCGCAGCTCAACTCGTCGCTGAACCTCAATTACTCGCAGCCTCTGATGCGCGGGTGGGCGATCGACAACCTCCGGCAGCAGTTGCAGGTCGCCACGAAGAATCGCGAGATCGCCGACGTGGGCCTGCGGCAGTCGATCGCCTCGACCACCCGCGCCGTGCGCAACGCCTATTGGAACCTGGCGTACACAGTGGCCTCGCTGGGCGTGCAGCAGCAGTCGCTGGAACTGGCCGAAGAATCGCTGCGCAACACGCGCGCCCGCGTCGAGATCGGCACGATTCCGCCGATCGACATCGTCGAGGCGGAATCGGAAGTCGCCGCGCGCCAGGAAGCAGTGATCGTGGCCGAGGCCAACATCGCGACCGCAGAGGACAACCTGCGTGCGCTCGTGTTCGATACGGCGGCCCCCGATTTCTGGAACATCAAGATCGAGCCGACTGAATTGCCCCCGTTCAAGCCGATCACCGTGGACGTGGACGGAGCCGTCCGCAACGCCCTCGATCGGCGCACCGACCTCCAGCAGACGAAGAAGTCGATGGAAGCCACGGATGTGAACATCCGGTTCTTCCGCAACCAGACGCTTCCCGACGTGACAGCGAACATCAATTACGGGCTGGCAGCGCTTGGTGGCACCCGGCTCCCGAGCGGAAACAATCCGCTGGCCGAGCTGCTCGGACTGCCGCCGCAGCAAGATGTCGGCCCGATCACGAAGGGGTATCCGAGCGTGCTGGGCGACCTGCTCGGGCTCGACACACCGAGCTGGACGGCCTCGCTGAGCATCAGCTATCCAATCGGACGGAGCCAGGCCGACGCCAACCTCGCGCGAACACGGCTGCAACAGAGTCAAGCGCAGACACAGCTCCGGAACCAGCAGCTGCAGGTCACGACCCAGGTGCGTCAGCAGGCACGGAATCTCCAGACCAACCAACAGCGCGTCCAGAGCACCAGGGCGTCGCGACAGCTGGCGGAACGCCGGCTCGACGCCGAGCAGCGAAAGTTCACCGCCGGCACGTCCACCAGTTTCCAGGTGTTCCAGGCGCAGCGCGATCTCTCGCTGGCGCGCAACAACGAGCTGCGCGCGATCCTCGATTACAACCAGTCGGCCGTCGACTTCGAGACGGTGCAGGAAGTGCCGATCGGCGGCGGCGGCGGTGGAGTCACCGTGACCACGGTCAGCACGGCGACTGCCGGACGATAAGCCAGGAATCAGGAGTCAGGAATCAGGAATCAGTAGTGGGCAAGGCTAGAGCATGCAGGTCTAAGGATGGAGCCGTTGTCGTTGTTTCCCGATGCCTGGCGCCTGCGACCTAGCCCAGAACTGATTCCCGATTCCTGATTCCTGATTCCTACAGCACACGGTTTCCTCCGTCTCCGCCGTGTCGTAACATCCGGGCGGTGCCCGCGGTTTCGGTCACGATCATCACGCTCAACGAGGCGGCGCACATCGGCGCCGCGATCGACAGCGCCTCCTGGGCCGACGAGATCGTCGTCGTCGACTCGGGGAGCACTGACGAGACCGTCGCCATCGCCCGGTCGAAAGGCGCACGAGTCGACGTGCGCGCGTGGACCGGCTACGTCGACCAGAAGAACTTCGCCGCCACGCTGGCCAGTCACGACTGGATCTTCTCGCTCGACGCCGACGAGCGCGTCACACCGGAATTGGCGGCGGAGGTCCGTTCGGTGCTCGCGTCGGAGCCCCGCTATGCGGGGTACCGAGTACCGCGCGTGACGCATCACCTCGGGCGATGGATTCGGACGACCGATTTCTATCCCGATTTCCAGACGCGGCTTTACGATCGCCGCCGGGCGCAATGGCGCGGGAAGTACGTGCACGAATCGGTGCACGTGGACGGCCCGGCCGGGCAGCTGCGGCACGAGCTGCTGCACTATTCGTATCGCGACCTGCGCGATCATCTCGATCGCATCAATCGCTACTCGACGCTGGCGGCGCGGCAGATGCTCGAGACCGGACGCCGCGCGGGCGTGGTCGATCTGCTGTTGCATCCGCCCGCGGCGTTTCTGCGGAACTACATCCTGAGGAAAGGCATCTTCGACGGCGCAGCGGGCCTGACGCTGTCGATCGTGAACTCATACGCGGTCTTTCTGAAGTTCGCCAAGCTCTGGGAGCTTCAGCATTCGCCGGCATCTCAGGCCACCGCTGAATCGCCTCCCACGAATGCCGGCTCCCCCTCTGCACGCACGAAAGCCCAGAGCCCAGAGCCTAGAGCCTGATGTTCTCGCTTCACATCGACACTGCGCGAACGTGGCGCGGCGGCCAGGGGCAGGTGATGCACACGGTGATGGGCCTGCGAGCGATGAATCACCGCACGGCGCTCGTGGCGCACCCCGACGGCGAGTTGTATCGGCGGATGTCGGAGGGCACCGATCTCATTCCGATGGCACCGCGCAACGAGATCGACCTCGCCGCGGCGTGGCGACTGTCGCGTGTGCTCAAACGACTGCGGCCGGCGATCGTACACGCGCACGATCCGCACGGGGTCGCGATGGCCGCGACGGCACTCTCGATCGTCGCGCTCTCGCCCGCGCCGGCGCTCGTGGCATCTCGACGGATCGAGTTCCGCATCGGTCACAACTCCTTTTCGCGGTGGAAATACGATCAGGTCGATCGGTTCATCGCGATCAGCGACGCCGTCAGACAACGGTTGGTCGCCGACGGTGTTCCGCGTGAGAAGACGACCGTGGTCCACGAAGGCGTGGACGTGGAGCGGATCGCGCACCTGCCGCCGGCCAGCGTGCACGCCGCGTTCTTCCTCCCCACTCATGCGCCGATCGTCGGCAACATCGGCGCGCTGGTGCAGCAGAAAGGGCAGCATCATCTCGTCGATGCAGCCGCGCTCGTCGTCCGACGGCTGCCCGACGCGCGCTTCGTCATCTGCGGCGAAGGCGAGCTGCGATCCGCGCTGGAAGACCAGATCAAGCGCAAGCACCTCGAGCGGCACGTGTTCCTCGCCGGCTTCCGACCCGACGTCCTCGAGCTGCTGAAGACGTTCGACGTGTTCGCGTTGAGCTCATTGCACGAAGGGATGTGCACGTCGCTCGTCGATGCCATGGCCGCATCCAAGCCTGCAGTCGCCACCGCGGTCGGCGGCGTCCCCGAAGTGCTTGACGACGGCGAAACCGGCTTCCTCGTCCCCGCACGCGATCACGAGGCCATGGCCGAACGGATCATCGAACTGCTGTCGAATGAGGCCTTGCGGCAACGCATGGGCGCCGCCGCACTGCGGCGTGCCCGCGAACGGTTCACCGTCGAACGAATGGTCTCGGGGACGCTCGAGGTGTATGAGACCTTGCGCTCTCCCGTCTTGAGGTAGCGCGACGGGACGGAGGAACCATTACTCGGTCACCTCCGTCAGCTCGCGAAGGCGACGAGCGAGAAACCTTCGTTCCGGCTCTTGCCGCGCGAGCTTCAGTGCCCGCTCGTACGACGCTTTTGCGTCCGCCGTGCGCCCCAGCCTTCGACATAGGTCGGCTCTCGCCGAGTGTGCGAGGTGGTAATCGTCGAGATCCCCTGTCGCCAGCAACGCGTCGATCAGCTCGAGACCCGCTGCGGGACCATCACGCATCGCGACGGCGGCCGCGCGATTCAGTTGAATCACCGGCGACGGATCGATGCGCACGAGCAGGTTGTAGAGCTCGACGATCTGCGGCCAGTCGGTGTCTGCCGCCCGCTGCGCTTCAGCGTGAACCGCCGCGATGGCGGCCTGGAGCGCGTACGGACCGAAGCGACGCGACGACAGCGCACGCTCGACCAGCACCGTTCCTTCCGTGATGAGCGCGCCGTTCCACAACGAGCGATCCTGCTCGTCGAGCAGCACGATCTCGCCATCCGAGGTCGAGCGCGCGGTGCGCCGCGACTCGTGCAGCAGCATCAGCGCCAGAAGTCCCATCGCTTCGGGCTCGGGCAACAATTCCACCAGCAGCCGTCCGAGCCGTATCGCCTCGCCCGAGAGATCGTGGCGAGTCAGCGAGGCGCCGGACGAGGCCGAGTACCCTTCGTTGAACACGAGGTAGATGACGTGAAGGACGACGTCGAGCCGGCCCGGCAGGTCGGTGCGCGACGGAACCTGATACGGAATGCGCGCATCCCGGATCTTGGCCTTGGCGCGGACGATGCGCTGTGCCACCGTGGACGGGCCGGTGAGAAACGCGTGGGCGATCTCTTCCGTCGTGAGACCGCACACCTCGCGCAGCGTCAGCGCCAGCTGCGCATCCGGCGTTAACGCCGGGTGACAGCAGGTGAAGATCAGCCGCAGCCGATCATCGTCGACGCCTTGATCGTCCCATTCGACCGGTTCGGTGATCGTCTCGTAGGCCGCTGCAATGTCCGCCAGAGAGGCATCGAATCGTGCTCGGCGCCGCAACGCATCGATCGCCTTGAACCGCCCCGTCGACACCAGCCAGGCGCGTGGATTGCCCGGAATGCCTTCGCGCTGCCACTGCTCGACCGCCGCGGTGAAGGCTTCGTGCATGGCTTCCTCGGCGCGATCGAAGTCGCCCAGCAGGCGAATCAGGGTGGCGAGGACACGGCGCGAGTCGGCGCGATAGACCTGATCGACCGCCTGGCGCACGGCATCGGCCGGGCCCTCTCCCTCCCGAATCGGATCCACGCGATCAGCTGAACTCCTCGATCGGACGTACCTCGACGCTGCCGGTCCGCGCGGAAGGAATCTTGGCGGCCACCTGGAGCGCGTCGTTGAGGTCGCGGGCCTCGATCAGGTAGTACCCGCCTAGTTGCTCCTTCGTCTCCGCGAACGGACCGTCGGTCGTCGACACCTTGCCCGCGCGGCTCCGAATCGTCGTCGCGGTGCCGACCGGCTTCAGCGCATTGCCGCCGAGGTAGTGGCCGCTCTGCTTGATGCCCTCGGTGAACGCGAAATACTCACCCATGAACGCGTCACCTTCGTCTTTGGACATCGTCGCCAGCTTCTTCTCATCGTCGTAGATCAGGCACAGATACTTCATCGTCTCCTCCGAAAAGTGTCCCCGGCCGCCTTCGCGCGCCGCGCGCTACGGCGAGCCCCGCCGAAGCCTTTGGCGAAGGCGGGGGAATCGTCGCCAGGGTCTGAACACCGGGTAGTCGTCGGGGCGACCCGGAATTCGACATCGCGGGGCAAAAAATCTGTCAGGCGCTTTTCACCCTCGGGTAGCACATGCCTTTCAGCGGGCATTGCGAATCCCGCTGCGCCTTCCCGAAGCCACAGGCGCTCATCATGCCGACGTGACACAGCGAAAAGTCATACCGCACCGGGTCGGCCGGGTGCAGGGCGCGCAGCGACGACGTGATCTCCGCTGCCATCTTCCAGCCCGGGCTGGTGTAACGCGTCAGCCTCAAGCAGCGGCCGAGCCGTATCACGTGGGTGTCGAGCGGAACGATCAGCCGGGCAGGTGAGACGGTTTTCCAGACTCCCAGATCGATCGCATCGCGCCGGACCATCCACCTCAAGAAAAGGTTGAGGCGCTTACACGCGCTGCCGCTCGAGGGCCGCGGAAAGAAGTAGCACACGCCGCGTGTCTTCGGCAGCCGGCGGCCGTACGCGGGCCGGAGGTCGGTCTGCAGCGCACGGGTGGAAAACGCGTCGAGCGCCGGCCCGATGTGCGGCGACGACGGGTCGTCCCCGGCGCGAAAGAACGCCTCGATCGAGCCGGCGTCTCTCAGCATACGCTGCAGAATCAGCAACAACGCGACAAGATCCCGTCCTCGGATCCAGCGGTGAACGAGCGGTGCCAGGCGCGGCCGTTCGCGCTGTGGTTCGAAGTCGCGGACGAAGGCCGCCGGATGCGGGCCCATGACCCGCAGCAGCGCCTCGATCGACTGCAGCACGCTGGCCACCCGGCCAAACGCGAGGCCGGCCGCGCAAAACCCGACGATTTCGCGATCGTCTGCCGCTGAGAATCGCCGGACGATGTGCACGGGGTCGGTCGCCGAGGTGGTGTGATCGAAGGCGCGATAGAGCTCTTCGAACCGTTCCGTGGTGGTCATGCGTTGCGTGGACCGGCTTTCATGATGACCGTCGCAACCGCGGCAAGCGACGCCGCAACGCCGGCCCAGAATGTCAATGGGCTCCACGTGTAAATCGGATACGGGTTCGCATCGCTCACGTAGGCCTGCACGTCGCCAGCCTCACTCGCCTCGACGTTCGCGCGCTGCTCCTGCGGCCACCGCGCGCCAGACGGCGTCGAGTACGTCGGGAAGTCGAGCACCGGCTCGAAGAACCGCTCGAGGATCAAGTTTTCCTTCCACGTGTGGAGTCCCTTGCCTTCGTTCCGCCGTTGAATGTGCCACAGCCCTTCTGCCAGATAGTGGTCTTCGATCGACAGTCGATTCAACACGGCCGGAGGCGCATTGCGCCAGCGCACCGCGCGATCGCCTGCCGCTTGCGTCAGTTCGTCAGCGGTGAACCGCGAGAGAAAGCGGCCCGCGTCAGCTCCATCGATCTCGTGTCCAAGATGGACCGCATGAAAGAACGCCGCTGCAGCGATTATCGCAACCAACACGAAGGCGACGAGTTCTCGGCGCGTCCGGCTATTCAGCATCGTCTCGACCGACGCCGGTGGCTCGAGACCAACGGCAAAGACCAGACCACACGCGACCGCCGCCCCGTCGAGGAGCACGTCGCGCATTTCGCCGACGCGTGCGGGTACCAGCCACTGCAAGGCCTCGTCGAAAGTGCCAATCATCATGCCGGCAAGCAGCGGATACAACAACGACGTCAGGTTTGCACGCTCGTTCCACACGCGGTAGAACAGCAGCGTCAGGAACCCGTACTCGACGAAATGAAACCGCTCGACCACGTCGACATTGGCGTTGCCGGTTGCCGTCGCCACCGCATAGACCACACCGCTGACAAGAGCGGTTGCGATGAAGCCATAGCGTACGGCGCGACGCTCACGGATGCGTACGAGCGCTATCGCCACCGCAGCCACGAGAGCCACGGCAATCCCGCCGCCGATAACGAGGCGGTACTGGCCTGGAAGCGCAGTCTGAATCGCGGCACGTAACTGCCCGACGTACGGAGCCGCGACCACGACGATCGCGGACGCCGCGACGGCGAACACAAGGCGCTGCCGCATCACACCGCCGCTGCTGCGGCGCGCACCAACGCGTCACCGGTGAGCCGGCAGATCCGCCAGTCGTCGAGCATGCTCGCGCCGTGACGCTTGTAGAACCCGATCGCCGATTCGTTCCAATCGAGCACGGCCCATTCCATCCGGCCGCACCGCCGTTCGACCGCGATCGACGCAAGATGCGTCAGCAGCAGCTTGCCCACGCCGTGCCCGCGCCGCGATGGCACCACGAACAGATCCTCGAGGTACAGCCCGGGCCGGCCCATGAACGTCGAGTAGTTGTGGAAGAACAACGCGAATCCGATCGGCTCGTCGCGGTGGTACGCGAGAACAACCTCGGCCGCCGGTCGCGGACCAAACAGCGTCTCGCGCAGCGAATCCTCGGTCGCAACAACCTGGTGCGACAACCGTTCGTACTCGGCGAGTCCCTTGATCATCTGGAGGATCACCGGTACGTCTGATTCCCTGGCGGGAACGATCGTGATGTCCATAACGCCTCTCGCCGGGCCTGGGGCCTGGGGCCTGGGGCCTGGGGCCTGGGGCCTTCTAGAAGGTATTGATCGGGATGCCGCCCGCGCACAACGGGCAGACCGCGGCGGGGAAGTTGTCGGGAGCCTTGTACTCGACGAGCGGAAAGTTGGGCACGCCGGTGTCGACGACGGCTTCCATGCGGTCACAGATTTCAGCAGTCGCGATGACGGTGCCGCCGCTCTCGCGTACGAGCGCGACACACCTCACGAACGTCTGACCCGTGTTGCGCACATCGTCGACGACGAGCACGTTGCGCCCGTCCACTTGCCGCCGATAGAACCGGCTCAGCGTATGCCCGCCATTCGCGTCGACGGCGAACGGCGCGAACAGCGTCGGCGGGTGCGTCATCGGACGACGGCTGTCGAGCAGCCCGGCCATCGTGTGCGCGAGCAGCGCACCACCGGTCACCGGTCCGACCACGACCTCGGTCGCATCGCGGATGGTGGCGGGGAGCACCTCGAGCAGATCCTGCGCGAAACGCCAGATGGTCGAGGGATATCGGAACAACTGATGCGGGTTGACGTAGACGGGCCCGTGATAGCCGTTGCCGTAATCGAAGTGCCCGTTGAGCATCAGCACCTGGTTCTGCTGCAGCTCTTTGAAGGCCCGCTCGCGAATGTCTTCTGTTCGAATCATCTCACCACAGTCGTCCGACAGACGGCTACACCGCAACGCGCGCGGCTGGATTCACGAACACCGTGCGGCCGCCGACGATCGTCGCAGCCACGCCACCGCGCAGCTCCCAGCCGTCGAACGGTGTGTTCTTGGAACGCGACCGCAGCCGGGATGCCTGAATCGTGACCTTGAGGTCGGGGGCAAGCACGGTGATATCCGCTCGCTCGCCTGGCGCGAGCGATCCACCCTGCACGCCGAGAATGCGAGCAGGATTGACCGACAGCAGCTCGACCAGGCGCGGCAGGCGAACCAAACCGGAATGCACCAGCCGATCGAGCGACAACGACACGGCAGTTTCGAGTCCGACGATCCCGAACGGCGCGCGATCGAACTCGACGTGCTTCTCATCGTAGTGATGGGGCGCGTGGTCGGTGGCGATGGCGTCGACCGATCCGTCGGCGATGCCGGCAAGCATCGCGTCACGATCGGCCGCTTCGCGCAGCGGCGGATTCATCTTCACGTTGGTGTCGTACGGGATCGGCGCCGTCAATGCCTCGTCGGTCAAGGTGAAATGGTGCGGCGCCACTTCACACGTGACACGCACGCCGGCCTCCTTGCCCTTGCGCACCGCCCGCAGCGACGCCCGCGCGCTCATGTGCGCGACATGAAAGGCCGACCCTGTCAGCTCGGCCAGCAACACGCCTCGTTCGGCGCCGAGCGCTTCCGCCGCGCCTGGGATGCCGCGCAGCCCCAGCGACGCGGCGTAAAACCCTTCGTGCGCCACGCCGTCGCCTTTGAGCGTCTGGTCCTCACAGTGTTCGATCACCGGCATGCCGAACATCCCGGCGTATTCGAGCGCGCGGCGCAGCAGCAACGCCGTCTTCACCGGATGCCCGTCGTCGGTGACCGCGACACATCCCGCCTGCTTCAGTTCGGCCATGTCGGCGAGCAACTCCCCGTTCGATCCCTTGGAGACCGCCCCGATCGGATAGACGCGCGCCAACGCCGCTTCCGCCGCTTTCGCCAGGATGAGCAGGGTGACGTTGGCGTTGTCGTTCACCGGCACGGTGTTCGGCATGCACGCGACGGCAGTGAAACCGCCCGCAACGGCGGACGCGACGCCCGTCGCGACGGTCTCCTTGTGCTCCTGTCCCGGCTCGCGCAGGTGCACGTGCATGTCGATGAAACCTGGACAGACGACCAGATCGGACGGAAGCTCCACGACCGTGGCCCCATCCACAGGCAGATCGCGCCCGACCAGCTCGATCCGATCACCGTCGAGCAGCACGTCGTGCACGCCGTCGATCCCGTTGACGGGATCGATCACACGGCCGCCCTTAAGCAGCTTCTTCATTCTCGGCTCCGCCCGACAGCAGGTACAGCACGGCCATGCGTACGGCGACGCCGTTGGCAACCTGGTCGAGGATTACTGAGTACGGACCATCGGCGACCTCCGACGCGATCTCGACGCCACGGTTCATCGGGCCGGGATGCATGATCATCACGTCGGGCTTCGCCAGACGGAGCCGCGACTCGGTCATCCCGAACACGCGGAAGTACTCGCGCTGCGACGGGAAGAACGCGCCCTCCATGCGCTCGAGCTGAATCCGCAGCAGCATGATGACGTCGGCATCGACGATCGCTTCGTCGACGATGCTCGTGGCTTGCACGCCGAAGCGGCGGACATCGGTCGGGATGAGGGTCGGTGGACCGCACACCCACACGTCCGCCCCCATCTTCGTGAGCAGCTGAATGTTCGACCGCAGCACGCGGCTGTGCAGTAGGTCGCCGATGATCGTCACCTTCAGTCCCGCCAGCTGCTTCTTCCGCTCTCGAATGGTGAACGCATCGAGCAGCGCCTGCGTCGGGTGCTCGTGCATGCCGTCGCCAGCGTTGATGATCGCCGAGCGGCAGATCCGCGAGAGCAGATGACAGGCGCCCGACGAGGAGTGGCGCAGCACGATCATGTCGGGCGACATCGCCTCGAGGTTGAGCGCGGTGTCGGCGAGCGTTTCACCCTTGACCACGCTCGACGTGCCGATGGCGATGTTGAGCGTGTCGGCGCTCAGCCGCTTCTCGGCGATTTCAAACGAGGTGCGCGTGCGCGTGCTCGGCTCGAAGAACAGGTTGACGACCGTCTTCCCGCGCAGCGCCGGGACCTTCTTGATCGGGCGGGTCCCGACTTCCTTCATCGCCTCGGCCGTGTCGAGCACGAGCGCGATCTCGTCCGGACTCAGGTCGGCGATGCCCAGCAGATCCTTGCGGCGAAGCGACGTGACCGGCGGTTTTCGTTCGATATCGCTGGCAGTCGTCATGCGGCACCTCCGTCGAGCACGACCTCGTCTTGCCCGTCGATTTCCAGCAAGCGAACCTGCACGCTCTCGTCGGGCGACGTCGGCAGGTTCTTCCCGACGTAATCGGCTTTGATCGGCAGCTCCCGATGCCCGCGATCCACCAGCACGATGAGCTGAATCGCCTTGGGCCGTCCGAAATCGATCAACGCGTCGAGCGCTGCCCGCGTCGTCCGCCCCGTGTACAGCACGTCGTCCACCAGGAGAATCTTGCGGTTGTCGATCGAGAACTGAATCTCGGTGCGGCGCACCTGCGGCTGCGGCCCGATTTGCAGCCGCATCAGGTCGTCACGATAGAGCGTGATGTCGAGCGCGCCGGTGGGCACGTCATGCCCGGTGATCTCGCGCAGCGAGCGCGCCAGGCGCCGCGCCAGCGGCACGCCGCGCGTCCGCACGCCGACCAGCGCGAGCTCGTCGACGCCTTTGTTGCGCTCGACGATTTCGTGCGCGATGCGGGTGAGCGTCCGCCCGATGCGATCCGCGTCCATCACAATGGACATGCGAACCTCAGAGCTGGTGTGTCGGGAAGTGCGCGTGCAGGCATGTTCACCTCTTGGCGGACTCTCAGGACCGCACTTAAAGAAGTCGGTTTGATTATAGCAAGTGGAAGAAGTGGAAAACACTTTTCCACTCTTCCACTTTTTCCACTTTTCCACTTTCCCGGACCTTACTCATACGCCGGGATGAAGGTGATCGTGCGCTGGGCGTTGAAATCGCGCGTGAACACGTCTGTTCGCGCGTAGCCGTCCATGTTGCGGGCAACCGGCAGGCCGAAGAAGTACAGCAGCGTGGGCGCGACGTCGACGATGGTGCCGCGGACGGGGCGGCCTGGCGCGACGGCGGCGCCGTAGGCGAGCAGGAAACCATCGGGGCCTCGTTCGTGCGTTCCGCTGAACCGCGGATCGCCGACGACGCGTTCGAGCAGGCGCTTGCCGGGCGTTTGCGCCTCCATCCCGAAGCCGGACACGACGACCAGCAGGTCGTCGGGCCCGAGACGAGCCAGCGCGTCGCCGACGAGGTCGTCCACGACGCCGTAGTAATCGTCGAGCACGCGGCCGAAACGCCGCCGCTCGTCGTCCGAAACGTCACCGAACGACGCCGGCTCCGCATATCGCAGGTAGTAGTGTCCGATCGCGTCCAGACCCGAGTAGCGCACGGCGAGCAGCCGGACGTGCTCGATCGCGTCGAGCTCGCGGGCGAGCACGTGATAGATGCGGTCGGCCTGAATGCTCGCGCCGCGTTCCCCGGTTGCTGGCATCAGCTCCAGCGGCATCGGGACGCTCGTCGACTTCGTGACGCTGGAGACCGCGATGCGCGCGACGTCGTCGAGCGCAGCCGGCCATACCGAGGGGTCCGCATCGAGCACAGCGCGGTCGTCACGGCGATGGAAGCGGTCGCTGACGACGAACCCGAACGGCGCCTGGGCCGGGTGGGTGAGCGGAAGACCGATGATCCCGCTGCGGATGCCGAAGCGCGCGGTCATCCGCCACAGCGGCTGAGCGCGCAGGCTGTCGGACGAATAGGGTTGCTCGATCATCAGGCCGAAGCGGATCAACGCCTGCGAAAACATGTAATCAGGCAGCACCTCGAGCGAGAAGTCGCTGTTGAAGGGGCGATATCGCGAGGCGCCGCGGACGCTGTGACGCGCCGGCCACATGCCCGTCATGACCGACGCCCAAACCGGTTCGGCCTGCGTCGGCCGCGCGGTGGCCAGGTGCATCGAGGCGCCACGCTCGAGCATGCGCGCGAAGTTCGGCAGGCGGCCCGCGGCGACCGCAGGCGAGATCGCGTCGAGCGAGGCGCCATCGAGACACAGCATCAGCACACGAGGGCCGTCGACCGCCTGCACCACCGGCGTCGACGTCGACGCACGCGTCACAGTCCGCACGACGCCACGCCCGCGCATCACGAGCGGCCCGAGGATGGAGAGAACGGTGACGACCGTGAACAGCACCGCCACCGTCGCCCGATGCGTGCGACGGGCGGCGATCTGCGCGAACCCGAGGATCAGGAACAGAGCGGTGGCGATCGCAAGCAGCACGGCCGTCGTCGTGAGCATGGCCACCGCCGCCGGGTCGAGCGAACCACGCAGCCGTGACGCATGCAGCCACGTGATGACGGCCGCCGTGCTTCCAAGAACCGCTGCGCTCCACGTAAGCAATCGCAGGCTGACCCAGCCTGGCGACGAAGGCGGCTCGACCATCGTGATCTGCCGCAGCACGTAGAGTGCATACGAGACGACACCGATGTGGAGCCCATAAGCCAGCACCGCCACGGTCAGCAGCGCGCCGAAGGTCCGCAGCGACAACGGCACCTCGGGATTGAGATCGAGCAGCAGCACGCTCAGATACACGGAGGCGAGCAGCCCCGCGAAGACCGAGTTACTGAGCATGCGGAGATAGCGCATCTGACGATAGCCGTTCAGAGTTCAGAGTTCAGAGTTCAAGGTTCAGGGTTCTCAGTTCAGGAGTTCGAGGTTCAGAGTTCCGCTCGCTGCGGAGGTATACTCACCTGAATGCCTGTCGATGTCGAGGCTCGGGTGATTCGCAACACCCGCTTGTCGCCCGACTACAACATCATCGCGCTCGCCGCTCCTGAGATCGCATCGCTCGTTGCTCCTGGTCAATTCGTGATGGTCAAGCCTGGTCGCGGCAGCGATCCGTTGTTGCGGCGTCCGTTCTCGGTGTTCGAGATCCTGCGTTCCAACGGGCGCGTCGAAGGACTCACGCTGCTCAGCAAACGCGTCGGCGTGACGACACGCATGCTGCTCGAAGCGGTCGAAGGCGACGTCGTGTCGTGTCTCGGTCCGCTGGGCCGGCCGTTCGTGCCGGTCGATCCGCCCGCGCAGGGGTGGATGGTGGCAGGCGGTGTCGGCCTCGCCCCGTTTGCGACGCTGACTGAAGTGCTACGCGAGCGCGGCACATCGATGACGCTGTTTTACGGCGCGCGTACCGGCAGCGAACTGTTTCACGTCGATTGGTTCACGTCGCATGACGTCCGACTGATCCTCTCGACGGAGGACGGCAGCAAAGGCGATCGCGGGCGAGTGACCCTCCCGCTGGAGCGCGAGCTCAAACGCGCCGACGGCCCGGTCACGGTCTACGCGTGCGGTCCGGAGCCGATGCTCGAAGCGGTGGCCACTCTTGCAGCGAAATTCGGTCGCCCCTCGCAAGTCTCGGTGGAACGCGTCATGGGCTGCGGCATGGGCGGCTGTTACAGCTGCGTGATTTCCGTGCGCGACACCGGGGGCGGGCATCACTACGTTCGCTCGTGCATCGGCGGCCCCGTGTTTGCGGGCGCTGACTTGGTATGGGATTAGCGCGTCCGTGGTCCGTAGTCCGTCCTTGGTCCTTGGTCCCTGCCGCGACGACAGAAGTGGGACCGAGAACCAAGCACCAAGGACCAAGGACTGACGTTCTGCCCGAATGTGAAAGGCGTTGATGGACCTGTCGCTCCAGATCGGCTCGCTTCGGCTGCGCAATCCGCTGATGGCGGCGAGCGGATGCTACGGTTACGGCGTCGAATACGCCGAAGCGGTCGACCTCGCCGCTCTCGGCGCGGTGGTGTCCAAGGGCCTGTTCCTCGGGCCGCGCGAGGGGCATCCACCGGAGCGGATCGTCGAAACGCCGTCGGGCATGCTCAACGCCATCGGGTTGCAAGGCATCGGCGTCTTTCGCTACATCCGCGAGAAACTGCCCGAGCTGCGCCGGCTGGGCGCGACCAATATCGTCAACATCTGCGGGAGCACTCTCGACGAATACGTCGAGCTCGCCCGCATCCTTTCCGATGCCGAGGGCGTTCACGCGCTCGAGCTGAACATCTCCTGCCCGAATATCAAGGAAGGCGGCATCACCTTCGGCTGCAGCCTGCACGGCACCTTCGATGTCGTCAACGGCGTCAGGAAGGTCACACCACTGCCGGTCATCCCCAAATTGACGCCGAACGTGACCGACGTCGCCTCGTTCGCCAAGGCGGCTGAAGACGGAGGCGCCGACGCAGTCTCGCTCGTAAACACGTTCCTGGCGATGGCGATTGACGTCGAAACGCGCCGCCCGAAGCTCTCGAACATCGTCGGCGGCCTCAGCGGACCTGCGATTCGACCGATTGCCGTGCGGATGGTGTACGAATGCCGACGCGCCGTGAAGATCCCGGTGATCGGGATGGGAGGCATTGCCACCGCGACTGACGTGCTCGAGTTCATGATCGCTGGAGCCACTGCCGTCCAGGTGGGTACTGCGAATTTCGTCGACCCCTTCATCTGGTCGAAACTGCTCAGCGGGATCGACGATTACATGCAGCGACACCACATCAACCGATTGGCCGATCTGGTCGGCTCAATCGATACCAGCACCAGGGAAAAGCAGTGGGTCAGCTCCTAGTCGCGCTCGACGTGGAGTCCGGAGCGCGTGCCGTCGCGCTCGCCAGGTCGCTCAGGGATATCGCCGGCGGATTCAAGATCGGCAGCCGGCTGTTCACATTAGAAGGCCCCGGGTTGGTGCGGCAACTGGTGGACTCGGGCGTCAACGTATTTCTCGATTTGAAATTCCACGACATCCCGAACACGGTGGCACAGGCGGTCGAAGCGGCAGTGCTGACGGGCGCGTGGATGGTGAACGTCCACGCCTCGGGCGGTGTCGCGATGATGCAGGCCGCCGCGCGCGCCGCCGCCGATGCCGCGCCGCGCACCGGCCGGCCCCGTCCTCTGGTGATCGGCGTCACCGTGCTGACCAGCATGGACGAACCGACGCTCAATGAGGTCGGCGTCCATCGTCCGTTGATCGATCAGGTCACCGCGCTGGCACGCCTGGCCAGAACGGCTGGGCTCGACGGCGTGGTCGCATCACCACAGGAAACCGCCTCGATCCGGGCCGCAAACGGACCGAACTTCGCGATCGTGACGCCGGGGATTCGAGGCGCTGCGGCGGGCAACGACAAGAACGATCAGTCCAGGACGATGGGACCGGCAGAAGCAATTCGGGCCGGCGCCACGTATATCGTGGTCGGCCGGCCCATTATTGGTGCAGCCGATCCGCGCGACGCCGCCGAGCGGATCGCGCAGGAGTTGACGACGGTCTCCGCTACTTCGCCGTGATCACGAAGTGCCCGCGCCGATTGCGGGCAAAACACGCATCGGTCTCGTCAGTGCAGAGGGGCGATTCTTCCCCCTTACTGATCACCGCCAGGCGATCGGCACCAATCCCGAGCGTCACCATGTAATCCTTGACGGCGGCGCCGCGGCGTTCGCCAAGCGCAAGGTTGTACTCGTTTGTGCCGCGCGCATCCGCGTGCCCTTCTATCGTCACGCGAGTCGAGGTCCAGCGCTTCATCCAGTCAGCGTTCTTCTGCAGGATGGCGCGCTGATCGTCGCGGACCGTCGCCATGTCGTAGTCGAACTGCACGTCAGCCAGTGGCATTTCTGCGTTCAACTGCTCCAGGGTTTTCTTGGCGAACAGCTCCTCCTCGGTCAGTGGCCTCGGCGCCGGCGCGGGTGGCGGCGGCGGCGGGGGGGGTGGCGGCGGCGGCGGCGGTGGCGCAGCAGGAGGCGCTGGCGGGGGCGGCGGCGGTGGAGGTACGACCTTCTTGCCGCACGCCGAGACCGTCATTACGACCAGCAGCACTATCGCGGTCAACCACACGTACCGGCGCTGTGTCATCGGGACTTCTCCTGCGTTGCGCTGAATTTTGGAAGAACGCGTTCGAGCTTAAAGGGTCGACGATCTCGTGTCAATCAAGGTTTGCGGGGACTCACCGTCGTTTCGAACAACCGCAGACCGAGCTGACGTGCATCCGCAGTATCTTCAACCGCTCCTGGAAGGTAGACGCGATCGATCTCGATCGACACCACACCGCCTGCGTATGCAATCGCGTCGCCTGGCACCGTGCCTTGCCACGTGAACGCACGATCAGGTCGCAGCTCACCGACGACCTGATCTCCAACGACGATGCGTACCCTCGGGGGAGCGTCAAAGTACTTCATCGGCGATTCGCCGCGGAACATAAGCTCGACCGCTTGAGGCGGTGCAATTCTGATGACCGACCGCTTGCTCGTCCAGCGCCAGCGCAAGCCGGTCGCCGTCTCGTATTCCTCCTCATGCCAGCCCTCGCCGAAGCCGTAGACGAGGGTGTCCGCGGACTGAATATCGAACTGGCGAATCGCCACTTCTGGTGTCGGCCGCGAGGCCGGTTCTGCCCGCGCGGCAATCGTCAGGCGCGCGTACTCGCCGCTCCCTGGCGGCAGTCCGCGGGGGAGATCGATGAATCGCAAGAAGCTGATTCCACCAGCCGCCGGGTCGACGTTCCAGGTCTCGACGGACGCCCCGTCGATCGAGAGCGTGAGCACCACGGGTGGATCGCCAGCTGCGCTGAAGTGACGACCGCCCACCATGATGCGCATCGGACCCGGTCGCCGGCGGACATACGCCTCGATCGGCCGCCGATCCACGCCCGTGGCCGTCGCGCGGCTCAATCCACCCACTTCGGGCGTGAGGGCCCAGCCTTCGCTCGCGAACCAACCTGGAGGATCGAACACGTACCAGTCCACGCCGGCGGGCCTGGCGCCGCCGAGCGTCGACCGATCCGCCACGCTCCAGCGGAAACGAGTCACATGGCTGCGGCTCTGAGGATCGACCAGCGCGAGATCGGTCCGGCGCGCGTCGGCAAGAAACCAGACCGGCGCCGTCGCCCCGCTCCGCCAATAGTCGACCAGGCCGAGCCACTCGAAGCTGCGTCGAGGCTCGACGATGCGCAGGTGTTCGGAGGCGCTGGCTTGAAGCGGACGGCGCAGCGAGAAATGAGAGTAGATCGCCGCGGGTGCGGCACCTGCCGCACGGCTGTTCATCGCCGCGATTGCCTGGAACGCGGGATGAGGCTCGCGGCCATACGCGGCTCCTGACGCCACCGCGATCGCAAGGGCGAACAGGGCGATCGGTGCAACCAGAAACGGTGCCGCACCAGCAGCGCGCACGGCGAACCAGACGACGAGCGGCAGCGTCGGCAGCGCATACCGAACGTGGGCGGTTTCTTGAAAAACGAGCTGGAAGACCCCGTACGGGGCAAACGCGAGCGCAGTCAGCAAGAGGGCGCGACGATCACGCAGCAGCGCGACGAGAACGCCAATCGCGCTCACGATCAGGACAACTGCCGCAAGCACGGCGTTGTCCCACGGGAGCACCAACGTCTCCCAGAGCGCGAAGGCAAGCCGCCGCGGTGTCGGGTTCATCCACAGCATCCCGGTCCACGCGAAGTCCTCACCGGCCTGCGTGCCGAGCGCGCGGAGGTAGCCGTCGACGCCGCCGGTCAACCAGACGAGAGGCACCGCCCACAGCAGGACGCCGCCCACGAGGGCGGCCAGAGAACGCACGAGCCACGCGACTCCCGCCGATCGCTGATTCCACGCCGCATACAGGAGCAGCGGCATCGTGAGACACGCGGTTTGCACGCGAACGCCCAATGCGATGGCAGCCAGTAACGCCGCCGCGACGAGCGCGCCTCGATCGCGTAACGCCCTGAACGCCAGGGCCTGGGCACCCATCGCGAGCGCGAGGCCGGTCATGTCGCTCAACGGCCGAAGACCGGTCATCCAGAAGAGCGGCGATGCGGCGAGCAGCCCCGTTGCCCACGTCGCCGGTTGCCGCCACCAGCGATGTGCCGCGGCACCGGGTCGGGCCGTGTCGAAACAGGCAAAAATTGCCCAGGCGGCCAACAGCGCAAGGCCGCTTCCGATTGCAGACCAGATCGCCAACGCCGTCGCTTCGTTCTGCGCGGCGTCGCGCGACGGCGCGACCGCGCGAATCACCGCGAGCGAGGCTCGACCGAGCGCGATGTAGACCGGATATCCGGGCGGGTGCGGTTGATGGCTCGCGACGTCGAAGTGTCGCAACCCGAGCGCGAAGTTGATCGAGTCGATGTCTTCGAGGGAGGGGGCGAGAAAGGCGAGGTGGATCGCGATGTAGACAGCAGCGAACGCGACGACTGGGCGAGGAACCCCGAACCCTGATTCCTGCCGGTCCTGCCGGTCCTGCCGGTCGTCAGACCGGCCTGAGAGGGACACCTTCATTCAGGCTGCCCATACGATACCCCCGCGGATCGATCGTCACCTGCTGATAGCCGAGCGCTCGCAGCTCGCCGACGATCCGGTCGTGACATTCCGGCTCGAGCGCACGCGCTAGCTCGTCGCGCCCGATCTCCAGACGCGCGAGCGCCGCACCCGCATCCGGGGACGACTCGAGTTCGTGATGCCGGACGCGGCACACGCGAAAGCCCATTGCCCGAACGCGATCCTCGGCCCGCTCGATCATCCGAAGCCTTTCGTTCGTCACTGACGTGTGGTACGGGATGCGTGACGAGAGACACGCCGATGCCGGTTCGTCCCAGGTCGGCAGTCCCGCTCGACGCGACAGCTCGCGAATCTCCGCCTTGGTGAGATCGACTTCATCGAGCGGACTTCTGACGCCGAACTCACGCGCGGCCTGCCGGCCGGGACGATAGTCGCCGCGATCGTCCGCGTTGCTGCCGTCGGCGATCACGGCAAACCCGCGCGCGCGCGCCATCGTCGTCAGCGCCGTGTACAGTTCGTGCTTGCAGTAGTAGCAGCGGTTGACCGGGTTGGCGCGGTACTCGGGACGCTCGAGCTCCGATGTGTGAATGATCTCGTGATGGAGGCCGAACTCGCGCGCAACGCGATGCGCGAGCTGACGATGATGATCGGGGTAACTTGGACTGTCAGCGGTAACGCACAGAACCGAGGAGCCGCGGGCCGACGTGGCGGCCCACGCGAGATACGCGCTGTCGGCGCCGCCGCTGAATGCGACGAGCAGGGATTCACAGCTGGCCAGCAGGCCGTGGAGGCGGCTGGCTTTGTCGAGCAGACCCGCCTCCGGACCTTGCAGCGGAGGCGATCCTGTGGTCACTCGTCGAAGTCCTCCTCGTCCTCTACCTCGTCGTCATCGTCGAGATCGTCGTCGTCGTCCTCGTCTTCCTCTTCCTCATCCTCGAGGTCGTCGTCGTCGAGATCCTCATCGTCGTCATCGGCGACCTCGAGTTCATCGGCGCCTACCATGACGAGGCTCTTGCCGCATTCAGGACAGCTGATGGTGTCACCCTCCTCGAAGTCCTCGGTGTCAATCTCGTCGAATTCGCACTCAGGGCAGGTCGCCATACGGGCTCCATGCAGCGGATCGGCCGCGCTCGAGGATCCGGGAACCGTGCCGCTCCCTCAGCGGATCCGACTCCGTCCCGGCCAAAAATCGGATTATATCGAGGAGGCTCTGATTTGACCAATAACCCTAACGGTTGTGTAACGGGCGGACGATAAGGATCGAGATGACCGCAACTCCCAGAGTCGAGTCGAAGACGGTGCTCGTCGCGGACGACACCGCTTTCGTGCGCGATCGATTCAAGACGGCCATCGAAGGCGCCGGGCACAAGGCCGTCACGGCGCAGACCGGGCCTGAGCTCCTGGGCCACATTCGCACCGAGGCGGCCGAGTTCGACCTGATCGTGCTGGACCTGCGGCTACCGCAGGGCAACGGCGTAGCGCTGCTTCGTGCAATCCGGGAAATCGCTCAGGCCGTGCCGCCGGTGATGGTCTTCAGCGGCACGATCGCAAACGCTGACGAGGTCCGCCAGCTCGGCACGCTCGGCGTGACCGGCTACGTCAACGAGTACATGGCGGTGCAGAACATCGTGCCGGCGCTGATCCCGCACCTGTTCCCCGAGCGATCGGACCGGCGATCGAGCCCGCGCGTGGCGCTGGGCGTTCCCGTGGCTTACCGCTTCGGCAACACGATTGCGGCAGCGCTGACGCTCAACATCAGCCGCGGTGGATTGTCGATCAGGACGACCAGCCCGCTGGCGGCGGGCACCGCGGTCAAGGTCCGCTTCCGCCTTCCAGGAACCAAGCGCGACATCGATACCGACGCCCAAGTCGCCTGGACGGATCGTCGCGTTGGTATGGGACTGCAGTACACCGCACTGTCGTCAGACGATCAGGCGCAAATCGACGAATACATTTCGGCTCACTTCTTCTCGAATCGGAAGGCGTAACGACCGCTACCGCTCTCGCAGTAGCCGCAGCGCGTTTGCGACCACGATCACCGAGGCACCCGTATCCGCGAGTACGGCCATCCACAGCGTCGCGGTGCCGGTCATCGCCAGCACGAGAAACGCGGACTTCAGCAGCAACGACACGACGACGTTCGACTTGATGTTGCGCACAGTCGCACGCGCCAGCCGCAGCGCATAAGGCAGCTTCAGCAGCTCGTCCGACATCAATGCGACGTCGGCCGTCTCCAGGGCCGCGTCGGAGCCGGCGGCGCCCATCGCCACGCCGATGTCGGCGGCGGCGAGCGCCGGAGCGTCGTTGACGCCGTCGCCCACCATCAACACGGGCCCTACGGCGCGCATGGCGACAACGCGGGCGTGCTTCTCCGCTGGAAGGAGACCGCCATGATGCTCGTCGAGGCCGAGCGCGCTCGCCACGGCAGCGGCGCCGCTGGGTTGATCGCCGGTCAGCATCGCGACGCGTTTGATTCCATACGATCGCAGCAGCTCGATCGCTTCCTTGGCGGTTTCACGCACGGGATCGACGATGCCGATCGTGCCGATCAGCGCCCCGTCGATCGCGACCAACACATTCGAGCGATCGGAACGCGTCAGCGTGCCGTGATCCGCCGGCATCACGACCCCGCGGGACACGAGCATCGCCCCATTGCCGATCACGACGGCGTGCTCGGCAACGCGCGCTTCGGCACCAAGGCCGGGCGCTGCGACGAAGCCGAGCGCCGGAGGCACCTCGAGATTCCGGTGGCGTGCATACGTGACGATCGCCCGCGCGATTGGGTGTTCCGAGCGGCTTTCGACGGCGGCCGCATATCTGATGATCTCGTCCGCCGTGGTCGACCCGGCCGTGACCACGCCGCTGACCACCGGCTCACCCCGTGTCAGCGTGCCGGTCTTGTCGAACGCGATCACGCGTACTGCGGCCAGCCGCTCGAGGTGGGCTCCGCCTTTGATCAGCACGCCATTGCGTGCCGCCGTCGAGAGCGCCGCGACGATCGACACGGGTGTCGAGATGACGAGGGCGCACGGGCACGACACCACGAGCAGCACCAGGGCGCGATAGATCCAGGTGGTGGTGTCGGCGCCAAACGCCAGCGGAGGAACGACCGCGACGAGGGCAGCCAACGCGATGACCGCGGGGGTGTAGATGCGCGCGAACCGGTCGACGAACGACTGCACCGGCGCGCGCTGGGCCTGCGCCACTTCGACCAGATGGATGATCTGCGCGAGTCGCGTATCGCGGCCGATGCGCGTGACCTCGAGCTCGAGCGCCCCGCGACCGTTGATGGTGCCGGCATAGACCTCATCCCCCGGCTTCTTGTCCATCGGAAGCGATTCGCCGGTGATCGGTGCTTCGTTGACGTCGCTATGACCAACGATGACTCGACCGTCGAGCGGCAGCTTGTCCCCCGGCCGGATGACGATCTGCATGCCAGGTGAAATCGTTTCGACCGGCACCCAGCGTTCGCCGCGGGCGTCCTTCACGAGCGCTTCGCGCGGCGACAGATCGACCAGCGCGCCAATCGCCTGGCGGGCGCGTTCGAGCGTTCGGGCCTCGAGCCACTGCGCCAGGGCAAACAAGAAGACGACGCTCGCCGCCTCATTCCACTGATTCAGGGCGACGGCGCCGGCCACGGCGATGACCATCAGCGCATTGATATCGAGCGTTCGGGTCCGCAGGGCGGAAACCGCCCGCAGCGCCGGAAAGATCCCGCCGACGAGCGCGGAGATCAGGTAGAACACGGCGGCAGGGACGGGCCGGGCGAGGGCGCCGGCGGTCATGCCGGCCAGGAGGGCCACGCCGGACGCCGCGGTCAGCCAGAACCGGGTCCGGACGTCACGGGCCGAGGCGCGCGGCTCCTCGTGCTCGAGCCACATCCGCATCCCGGTTTGCCCGACGGCGTCCACCATCGCGGCCGTCGTCAGCTTTGCAGCGTCATATTGGACGTGTAGCCGCTGTCCGACCACGTCCGCCGAGATCGCTTCCATCCCCGCGAGCGGCTTCAACCGGCGCTCGAGAATGACCACCTCTTCGTGGCAGTCCATCCCCTCGACGCGGAACACCGCTTCGGCGTGCAGCTCGCAGGTGGGGCAGGCGACCGGACGGGGCGTAGCCAAGGGCCGCGGCCTAACGGCCGCCCTCCTGGACGTGGCGAAGGCCCTGTTTGAACAGGGCGAGCACGTGCTTGTCGTCGAGGGCATAGAAGATCATCCGGCCCTCGCGGCGGGCGCGGACGATACGGACGTTGCGGAGCAGTCGTAATTGATGCGAGACAGCCGATTCGGTGACGCCAAGCTGCTCGGCGAGGTCACCGACGCACAGCTCGGATCGCGAGAGCGCGTCGAGAATGCGGACCCGCGTCGGATCGCCGAGCATGCGGAAGATTTCGGTAAGGCCGTCCACGGTCTGGGCGTCGAGCTGCGACATATATGAACAACTGTTCATATGTTAGCACGAGCCCTTGCCCGGGCCCGTCGCCATCGGCTAGTATCGCGGGTTGTGCCTACGTAAGGTGTGACGCGTCTAGAACTTACACGCCGACTGGAGCGCCCCTCGCGCCGGTCGGTCAAGGAGCATCACGGTGATCGAAGTTCAACATCTCACGAAGCAGTACGGCCCCGTCACCGCCGTCAGTGACGTGAGCTTCAAAGTCGACAAGGGCGAGGTGCTCGGCTTCCTCGGCCCGAACGGCGCCGGCAAGACGACGACGATGCGCATCCTGACCGGATATATGCCGCCATCCGACGGCAAGGCGCTCATCGCCGGGTACGACGTCATGGAGCAGCCGCTCGAAGCGAAACGCCGCACCGGCTATTTGCCGGAAACGCCGCCGCTCTACCCGGACATGACCGTCCGCGACTACCTGACGTTCTGCGCGCGCATCAAAGGTGTCCCCAAGGCTGAGCGGAACACGCGTGTCGCCACGACCATGGACCGCACGCGTGTTCTCGATGTCGCCAATCGGCACTGCTCCAAGCTGTCGAAGGGGTACCGCCAGCGAGTCGGCCTGGCGCAGGCGCTGCTGCACAACCCGGACGTTCTGATCTTCGACGAGCCGACCGCCGGCCTCGATCCGAAGCAGATCATCGAGACGCGCAACCTGATCAAAGAGCTCGCCGGCGAACACACGATCATCCTCAGCACGCACATTCTTCCGGAAGTCAGCCAGACGTGCAGCCGAGTTGTCATCATCAACCGCGGCCGCGTCGTCGCGGTAGATACGCCGGACAATCTGACGAGTCGCCTCGGCGGTGCGGGAACGATGTATGTGGAAATCGACGCGGCTGGCGGTGATGCCGCGTCCGTGCTCGGCGCGGTGCCTGGCGTGGTCGGCGTCAAGGTGTCGACCACGCGCGACGGCATCGTCGGCTACGAAGTGGAAAGCCAGGGACGTGATGTGCGGCGCGAGCTCGCCTCGGCCGTGGTCGGACGTGGATGGGGGCTGCTCGAGCTGCGTCCCACGCGCGTGAGCCTCGAAGAGATCTTCCTGCAAGTCATTACTGAGGAAGCGGCGCCTGAGGCCGCGGCGGAGACTGTGCAATGAGCAACATCCTCGCGATCATGCAGAAGGAGTTGAAGGGGTACTTCGCATCGCCGATCGCTTACATCGTCATCGGGTTCTACGCCCTGATCTTCGGGTTCTTCTTCTACTCGCTGGTGCTCTATTTCGACCGGCAGAGCATGCAGATGATGGGCCTCGGCGGCGGCGCGCCGGCCGTCAACATCAACGAGAACCTGATTCGACCGTCGTTTCTCAACGCGATGGTCGTGTTCCTGTTCGTGCTGCCGATGATCACCATGCGCACCTACTCGGAGGAGAAGCGCTCCGGCACGATCGAGCTGCTCCTGACGTCGCCGCTCACCGACTTCCAGATCATCATGGGCAAGTTCCTGGGAGCGATGTCGCTGTACGCCGCGATGCTCGCGGTGACGCTGGTCCACATCGCGCTGCTCTATTGGGCCGGCCGCCCCGAGTGGCTCCCGATCGTGACGACCTACATCGGATTGCTGCTGATGGGAGGGTGCTTCATTGCCGTCGGCCTGTTCATCTCGAGCCTGACGAAGAATCAGATCGTCGCCGTGATGATCACGTTCACGGTGTTCCTGATGTTGTGGGTCATCAACTGGATCGCGTCGTTCGTCGGCCCGACGTCGCAGCAGGTGCTCAACTACTTGTCGATCACCGATCACTTCGACGATTTCACGCGCGGCGTGGTCGATACCAAGCACCTCGTCTACTACCTGAGTTTCATTGGCTTCGGGCTGTTCCTGACCGCACGCGCGGTGGACACCGAACGGTGGAAGGGATAGGCCATGAAGCGCATCTTCAACATCCTGAGCTGGGTCGGCGTCGCCCTGGTCGCCGGGGCGCTGGCCGTGCAGTTCCGTTTACCCGACTACAACCAGTACGCGCGCTACGCCGCCTGGGGCGGCCTGGCACTCGTGCTGCTGTACGTCGCCTCGCAGTGGCGCGAGATCGCCGTACAGTTCCAGAAACGCAATACGCGCTACGGAACGATCGCGAGCGTCAGCGTGCTCATCGTGCTCGGGCTGCTGGTGTTCGCGAACCTGCTCTCGAATCGCTACAACAAGCGATGGGACCTGACCGAGAACAGGCAGTACACCCTTTCGGATCAAACGGTGAAGCTCCTCAAGGGGCTGCAGTCACCGGCCAAGTTCATCGTCTTCGACAAGGAAGATCAGTTCGATCGCTTCCGCACGCGGCTGTCCGAGTACTCCTACAACTCGCGACAGGTGCAGATCGACTACGTCGACCCCGACAAGACGCCGGTCAGGGCGCGTGAATACAAAGTCGAGCAGTACGGCACGGTCGTCGTCGAGTACATGGGGCGCACCGAGCGCATCACCAACAACAGCGAGCAGGACCTCACGAACGCGCTGATCAAAGTGCTGACGCCGCAGAAGAAGAAGGTCTACTTCCTCAGCGGCCACGGCGAGAAGGATCCGGGCAACTCCGACCGCGGGGGGTACAGCACGATCGCCGAGTCGCTCAAGCGCGACAACTACGAGTTCGACAAGCTCGTGCTCGCGCAGACGAACGAGATCCCGATGGACGCCACGGTCCTCGTCATCGCGGGACCGCGGACCGATCTGCTCGAGCAGGAGGTGCCGATCATCTCCGAGTACCTGACGAAGCGCACCGGGAAGCTGTTCGTGATGCTCGATCCACCGGAGGACTTCAAGCAGCCGGGCCAGATGCCGCGGGTGACCGGGCTGTTGAAGGACTGGGGCATCAACGCGACGCAATCGATCGTCGTCGACATCAGCGGCCGCACGTCCGTGCCGACCGTCCCTGTCGCCGCGCCGCCATACCCCACACACGCCATCACGAACAACTTCGGCCTGATCACCATGTTCCCGATGGTGCGCGCGATGGTTCCCGAAACAGCCGGCCAAGACAAGCGGTCGGGACAGTCGTTCCTGCAGACCGCCGCCCGCAGTTGGGCCGAAACGGACTTCGCCGAATTGGCCAAGGGCGAGGGCGCGCAGGTCAAGCCCGACACCGACAAGGGCGACCTCACCGGTCCGGTCTCGGTCGGCGTGGCGACGGCAGTCGCATCGACGGCAGAGGCGCCGAAACCGGCGAGTGACGGCGCCAAGCCTGACGAGAGCCTGCCGAAGCCGGAGACGCGCGTCGCCGCCATCGGCGATTCCGACTTTGCCGCAAACAACTACCTGGGCATCGAAGGAAACCGCGATCTCTTCATGAATACGGTGAACTGGCTGGCGCAGCAGGAGAGCCTGATCTCGATTCGGCCGAGAGAGCCGTCCGACCGCCGGCTGACGCTCACGGAGAACATCCGTTCGGCGATCTTCTACCTCTCCATCTTCATCATCCCCGCGGCCGTCCTCGGCACGGGCGTCTTCACCTGGTGGCGGAGGCGGTAGACATGCGCAGTCTGTGGTCGACACTCATCCTCGGCGTCCTGCTGATCGGTCTCGTCAGCTTCTACTTCTTCCTCGATCCCAAGCGTGACTCGAGCAGCAGCACTGAAGCGAAGGAAAAGCCGTTCGGCGCCGTCACCGCGAGCGATATCGAGGAGATCCGTCTCAAGACGGCGAATGAGACGGCACGCGTGCAGAAGAGCGACGGCAAGTGGCAGCTCGTCGAGCCCGAACAAGCGGGCGCCGACGAGACCGAGCTGACGTCGATGACGAGCAGCCTCGCGTCACTGGAGGTGAACCGCGAGGTCGAAGCGAGCGCGGCGGATCTGAAGCAGTACGGGCTCGATCCACCGCGGGTCGAGTTGTCGTTCCGCGTCAAGGGACAGAAAGACGAGAAGAAGCTCGCGCTCGGTGAGAAGACGCCGACCGGAGGCGATATCTACGCGCACGTCCCAGGGCAGAAGCGCGTGTTTCTCGTCTCGTCGTTTCTGGACTCGACGTTCAACAAGACGCCGTTCGCGCTGCGCGACAAGGCGATTCTGAAAGTGGACAAAGAGAAGGTGGACGGTCTCGAACTGGTCAGCGGAACGACGACGATCGAGCTGGCCAAGAGCGGGTCCGAATGGACGCTCGTGAAACCGATCGCGGCGCGCGCCGACTATTCGACCGCCGAGGGCGCCCTGGAGCGACTGACATCGGCGCAGATGGTCGGCATGGTTCCCGCAAAAAACGGTTATCCCGACGCGCTCTACGGCTTCGACAAGCCGTCTAGCGTGATCACGGTCAAGACCGGCAGTTCGCGCGCAACCGTGACCCTCGGCAAGACCGAGAATGCCGTCGTCTTCGCGAAGGACTCCTCGCGTCCGATGGTGTTCACCGTGGCGCCGACGCTGAAGGACGACGTCGTCAAGAAGGTGACGGACTTCAGGAGAAAAGATCTGTTCGACGGCCGATCGTTCACCGTCACGCATGTGGAGTTCAAACGAGGGGCCGAGACCATCGCGCTCGACAAGACGAAGACGAAGGACGAGAAGACGAAGGAAGAGAAAGACGTCTGGAAGAACGCCGCCGGAAAGGACGTCGAGGTGATGAAGGCCGAGGACGTGCTCAACAAGGTGACCGGGCTGCGAGCCACGTCGTTCGAGGAGGCCGCGCACCCGTCGTTGAAGACGCCCGCGCTGGTCGTCACACTGAAGTTCGGCGACAACAAGACCGAGACCGTGACGTTCGCCCGCGCGGACAAGGACGTCTACGCCAGTCGCAGCGGCGAACCCGGCTCCGCGAAGCTGGACGCATCAGGGCTGGATGAGGCGATGAAAGCGCTGGATGCGGTGAAATAGTGTTTTGACGTAATTCAGAATTCAGAATGCAGAATTCAGACACGACCTGGCACCTCCCGGCCGGGCGCCGCCGGACGGGCCGGATCGTTTTGTCTGCATTCTGCATTCTGCATTTTGCATTTCTCGGCTGCGCCAAGCAGCCTCCGGCGACCACACCATCTGCACCGGCCCCCTCCGCAACAGCCGCACCCCCGGCACCCGCTGCCCCTGCTCCACCTGTTGCACCGAGTGAACCGGTTCCCCCGAAACCCGATCCGCTCGCCGATCTCAGGCGCGACATTCTGGCCGCCACCAGCAGCCCCGGCGTCCAACGCGGCGTGTGGGGCGTGATCGTCCACTCGCTCGACAAGAACGAGCGGCTGTTCGAGTTCAACCCACGGCTGCTGCTGGTGCCGGCGTCGACGGCGAAGATCGTGACCGTCGCCGCCGCGGCCGACACGGTCGGCTGGAATTACCGCTACAGGACGACGCTCCGCGCAACGGGCCAGACGACGGGCGGTGTCCTGCGCGGCGACCTGGTCGCCGTCGGCTCGGGCGATCCGTCGGTTGGCGGGCCGGCGGGCGACGACCTGTCGGTGTGGGTCGCGCGGCTGAAAGCGGCCGGCATACGACGTATCGAAGGACGCATCGTCGGTGACGATGACGCCATCGAGGAGCCGCGGCCGCAGTTGGCGTGGGCCTGGGACGATCTGGGCTACGTCACCGGCGCGGTGTTCGGCGCGCTCAATGTCGCAGAGAATCGCACCACCATCACGATCTCACCGGGCAAGACCGAGACAGCGCCGACCACCATCAGCGTGGATCCCCGGGCGGCGTATCGAACGCTCACGAATCGATCGGTGACCGGACCGGCCGGTTCGATTCAACTGCTCTGGCCGGAGCAGCGGCCCGGCGAGACCTCGCTGACGATCGGCGGTTCGATTCCGGTTGGGAACCCACCGGTGACCATCGGCATCGCCGTGGGCAACCCGACCTTGTGGTTTGCCAACGTGCTCCGCAATCGTCTGATCCGCGATGGCATCGAGGTGACCGGCGAGGCGGCCGATATCGACGACATCAGCCCGCCCCCAGCCAGCGCCAACGCCACGGTTGTCTACACCCACCAGTCGCGCACGCTCGCGGAGATCGCGAAGCCGCTCCTCAAGGACAGCATCAATCTGTATGCGGAAGCGCTGCTGCGGTTGAACGCCGCGCCCGGCGCGTTTCCCACCAACGACGCGGCGCTCGAGGGCCTGCGCATGCGTCTCGACGCCTGGGGCGTCCCACGTGACAGCTATCAGCTCGTCGACGGCTCGGGACTCTCGCGGCGCAGCACGGTCACGCCTGACACGCTGCTCGCGGTGCTGCAACGAATGCACGACCCGTCAGGTGTGTCGCCGTTCGTCAGCGGGTTGCCGATTGCCGGGGTCGACGGATCGCTCGCGTCGCGGATGAAGGGCACGCCGGCCGAGAACAATCTGCGCGCGAAGACCGGCACGATGTCGAACATCCGCACGATGGCAGGCTACGTGACGACGCGAGACGGCGAGCGCGTCGCGCTCGTGATCATGATCAACAACTTCGAAGGAATCGGCACGCAGGCGAACGCGGCGATCGATCGGATCGCGGTCAGCGTCGCCGCGTTCTCGCGCGACGCTTTAGCACGGTAACGGAGGAGACGGAGGAAACGGACTCCGTTCCTCCTGTCAATCCGTTTCCTCCGCCACCTCCGTTCCCAGCGCAGAGGTGATCGCCGCTCGCGCGGTATCGATGATTGCGGACAGCTCGCCGCTCAGTCCCGCGCCCTGCGCCAGATCGGGCTTGCCGCCCCCACGCCCGCCGTAGCTGGCCATCATCGTCTTCAGCACCTGGCTCGCGTCCAGCGCGAGGTCGGCTGAACGCGCAACTGCAGCCGCATACGGCGATGACGATGAGAGCAGCACGGTCGCGGCACGGCCATGAGCGGTCAATGCGGTCGCGATGGCTCTGAGGCCGGCGGCATCCCAGCCCTCGAGCGACGTCAGCACGACTCGCGTGCCCTCGAACGACTCGGCCTCGGCGAGCAGCCGCGCGGCTTCGTGCACCGCAAGCGACTGCTGCAGCCGAGAGAGATCTTTTCGCGCCTGCTTGTGCTCCTGCTGCAGGCGCTCGATTGCCGATGGCAGTTCCGGCGGGAGCACCGACAGATGCCTCACGCTTCCGGCGATCGCGTCGCGCTGCAGGCGGAACGCTCGCAGCGCCCGGCCGCCGCACAGGAACGTGACCCGCGAGCCACCGCGAAATCGCTCGACCACGCTGACGGCGATGATGCCGATCTCGCCGGTGTGGGCCACGTGAGTCCCACCGCAGGCGGAGAGGTCGAAGTCGGTCACCTCGATGAGCCTCAAGGGTCCGCTTCGGACGGGCTCTTTGCGGAGCGGCAGCGCCGCCGCTTCCTCAGACGACACCAATCGAATCAGAACCGGCCGGTCTTCCCACACGATGCGGTTCGCCTCGTCAACCGCCCGCTCGACTTCAGCTGGCGTCATCTCGCGAGCGAGGTCGATCGTCGAGCTCTCAGTGCCCATGTGAAAGCTCATCGTGCGGTTGTCGAACAGCCGGTCGAACGCCGCCGATAACACGTGCTGCCCCGTGTGCTGCTGCATGTGATCGAAGCGGCGCGGCCAGTCGATCTCGCCGCGCACTGGCGCCCCCTCCGAAATCGGTGCGCTCAGGACGTGGACGATGTCTTCGTTGTCGTCGATCGCGTCGAGAACCGTGGCCTCGCCGAGACGGCCCGTATCGAACGGCTGTCCGCCCGACGTGGGATAGAACGCGGTCCGATTGAGATGTACTGCGGGCTTCCCGTCACGTTCGACTGTACGCGTGACGATGGCTTCGAACACGCGGCATGCGGGTTCGCGATAGTAGATGCGCTCGGTCATTGACGCGTTATGGGATCGACTACGCCTGCTTCCGCAAACCCGGCCGCACGCAACACGCAGCTGTCGCACCGGCCGCACGGGCCCGACGGACCGGGATCGTAACAGCTGTGCGTCAGTCCGTAGTCGAGTCCGAGCTCGACGCCGCGCCGGATGATCTGCGCCTTGCTCAACATCTGCAGCGGTGCGTGGATACGGAATCGCTCACCTTGCACGCCGCGGGCGGTGGCGAGCGAAGCGAGCTGCTCGAACGCCGAGATGTACTCGGGCCGGCAATCGGGATAGCCGGAGTAATCGAGCGCGTTCACGCCGATGACGATGTCATGGGCACCGAGCACCTCGGCCCACCCGAGCGCGAGCGAGAGGAAGACGGTGTTGCGAGCCGGAACGTAGGTCGATGGAATCTCGCTTGGGATGATCTGCCGATCCTTCGGCACCGGCGTATTGGTCGTGAGTGACGAGCCGCCGAACATCGACAGGTCAACGTCGATTTCGACATGCCGGACCACACCGAGGTTGGCGGCCACTCGTCGCGAGGCGTCGATCTCGGCCGCATGCCGCTGACCGTAGCGCACGGTGAGGGCAAACAAGCGGAAGCCCTCGGCTCGCGCAATCGCGGCAGCGGTGTACGAGTCCAGCCCGCCGCTGAGCAGAACGACCGCGTCAGACACCGCGCGTCGTGGGGCTCCAGATGTACTTGTGGATCTGCAGCTGAACGCGAACCGGCAGGCGATCGGCCAGCACCCATTCCGAGAGCGTCTTGGGGTCGAGCACGCCATGCACCGGCGAAAAGTGGATCGCCGCCGCGCGTTGCCGCAATCCGTGACGCTCGAGCACGTCGCGCGCCCAGTCGTAGTCCGCGCGATCCTTGATGACGAATTTCACCTCGTCGTGAGGACGAAGCCGCTCGAGATTGCTCCAGTCGTTGCGCCCTGACTCGCCGCTGCCGGGGCATTTCACGTCGAGAATGGTGACGACCTCGCCCGGGACGCGCGAGGTATCTCGATGGCCACCGGTCTCGAGCAGCACTTTCTTGCCGCGATCGAGCAGTCCCTGCATCAACGGATAGACGTCTTCCTGGAGCAGCGGCTCGCCGCCCGTCACTTCTACCAGCGGGCAGTCATACGACGCGACCGCGTCGAACACATCGTCGAGCGCTTGCTTGCGACCCTCGTAGAAGGCGTACTCGGTATCGCACCACGAGCAGCGAAGGTCGCACGCCGTGAGCCGCACGAAGACACACGGCTGACCTGCGAAGCTCGACTCGCCCTGCACCGAGTAGAAGATCTCGTTGATGGTGAGCATAAATGGGGTCGGGAGTCATTTTTCAAAGAACGTAAAATGACTCCCGACCCCCTTACGGTATTGTACTTTCCGTGGCTCTGCTGATTGGAACGTCGGGCTGGAGCTACCCGTCCGGCAAAGGAAAGTGGAACGGGATCTTCTATCCAGCGACCCGCTCGAAGCGGGCGGGGACGAAGGAGTTCGACGAGCTGCGGTTCTATGCCGAGCACTTCGACACCGTGGAGGTCAACAGCACGTTCTACGGACAGCCGCGCGCCGACGTGACGCGGGGCTGGGTGCATCGCACGCCGCCCGGCTTCGAGTTCTCGATGAAGCTGTACCAGAAGTTCACCCACCCGAAGATGTTCAAAGAGGCGGCGTTGAAACGTGCACCGGGGTCGGAAGGCCCGCTGCTCGATCTGCTCACCGAGGTCACACAGGCTGACATCGACGAATTTCGCGCCGGCATCGACCCGCTCGCGTCAGCCGATCGTCTTGGCGCACTGCTCGCGCAGTTTCCGCCAAGCTTCAAGGACAGCCCGGCGTCGCGGGACTATCTCGCTCAGCTCCTGCATGCGTTCGACGATTATCCACTCGCGGTCGAACTGCGCCACAAGAGCTGGAGCGATGCCATCGGCGACACGCTGGCGATGCTGAATGCGTTCGGCGCGGCCTGGGTGCAGATCGATGAGCCGAAGTTCCGGTTTTCAATCCGTCAGAACTATCTGCCGAACGTCACGAGCTTCTACTACATGCGGCTGCACGGGCGGAACGCGAAGGCGTGGTGGCACCACGACAAGTCCGAGGACCGCTACAACTACCTGTACTCAGCGAGGGAACTGCGGGAGTTCTCCGACATCGCCGGCGCGGCACAGGCGCTGGTGAAGAAGTCGTATCTGTATGCGAACAATCACTTCGCGTCGAAATCGGTTGTGAACGCGGTGATGCTCAAGGCCCAACTCGGCCAGCCGATCGAAGGCGAGTATCCGCCCGAGTTGATCGAACACTATCCGGATATAGCCGATCTCGTTTCTACTTCTTCGCTTCGTCCCGCACGGTTACCCGTCGAATGACGTCCGGGATGCGGAGCTGCTGGACGACATCCATTCCGGAGATGACCTGGCCGAAGACCGTGTATTTCCCATTCAGCTCCGGCCGCGGCGACAGCACCACGTACATCTGACTGTCCGACCCTTTCGGATCGCCCTCGCGGTGCGCCATCGCAACGGCGCCGGTCACATGCGTGCGCTTCTTGCTCACTTCCAGCGCGCCGATTGGATCGCCGCTGTCTCTGGTCCCCCAGTCAGGGCGCTTGGTCATGTCGCGCGTCTGCGGATCCCCAAACTGCACGACGAACTTTGGCTCCATGCGGTGCACGCGGAGGCCGTTGTAGAAGTTGCGCTTCACGAGCGCCAGCACGTGCTCGACCGTCTTCGGCGCCTCGTTCGGATAGGTCTCGATCTCGAACGTCCCCTTGACGGTCTCGACAACCAGCACGGGGCCGGCCCCAGGCGACGTCCGTCCCGGGGTGGCGGGTTTGGCTGGCGTCGCGGGCGTCGCGCCTCGTCCTCGCTGCGCCGTTTGAGCTGCGATATCCGTCGCGAGACACAGGGCTAGACCTGCGATCAAACCGGCAACGAGCTTCATCGTGGCCTCCAGCGCCGGGCCTGACAGGCCCGGCCTACACTGACTGCTTCGAGCAACGCAGACGTGGTGAGCACACTCGTCTACGAGTGCGTCGTCGAACTCACGCCAATTCTTGGACAAAGCCGCGCGAGCGCGCAATCGCCGCATCTCGGGTGGACCGGGCGGCACACGTTCTGGCCCCACGTCACCATGTACTGGTTGATCAGCGGCCACCAGCGCCGGTCGGTCACTGCGTAGAGCGCGCGCTCGGTTTCCTCGGGCTGCCTCGTCTGCACCCATCCCATGCGATTGGAGATGCGGTGCACGTGGGTATCGACGCAGATGTTGTCGCCGCTCTTGAACCCGAGAATCAACACCAGGTTGGCGGTCTTGCGACCGACGCCCGGCAGCGTCACGAGCTCCTCGATCGTGGACGGCACCCGGCCCCCGAAGCGTGTCAGGATCGTCCGGCAGCAGGCCTTTACGTGCCGCGCCTTGGTGCGATAGAAGCCGACCGGGAAGATCAACCGCTCGATTTCGGCAACCGGAAGCCTGGCCATCGTCCGCGGGGTTCGGGCCCGACGGAACAGGCGCGTCGACGCCGCGTGCGTCGTCGCGTCCTTGGTGCGGGCCGACAGGAGCGTCGCGATCAGGATCTGAAACGGCTCTTCGGACTGCGCCTCCGAGATCTTCTCGACGGCGGGCGGTTCCATGCCGGTAATGGCGCGCCCGAGCGCCCGCATCACGCGCTCGACTCGCCGGGGATCCACGCTTCTCGCGAACACCACGCCTGATGCTAGCATTCGACTTCCGCCTTCGCCCGCGGCTACGGCGCGACTGGCCTCAGCACGTGTGCAAGGCGTTCGGACGAGCGATCACGATGAGAGTGCCGTTCATTCTGATGCTTCTTGTGTCCGCCGGTGCGGTTCCGGCTTCGGCGCAAACGGTCTGGCCCGACTCCGACCCGCGCATCGCCGCGCTCGTCGCCGCGGTATCGGAAACGCGGCTGAAGACGCTGGTCGAGACACTTGCCGGTTTCCAGACGCGAAACACGCTGTCGGACACGTCCTCGCCCACGCGTGGCATCGGGGCCGCGCGGCAGTGGATCTTCGACGAGCTGAAACGATCGAGCCCGAAGCTTCAGGTCAGCTTCGACACGTACATGCTGGCGAAACAGGGGCGCATCACCCGCGACGTCGAGCTGCGGAACGTGATCGCGATCCTGCCCGGCCGATCGGCGCGCCGCATCTATGTGTCGGCGCACTACGACACGACCAACATCGGCGGCACCGGGCAGATCGGCGCCAACACGAGACCGCCGAGCCCAAAGCCGCCGCCAGACGTCCAGCAGTCCCCCGATTTCGATCACAACGCGACCGCGCCCGGGGCCAACGACAACGGCAGCGGGACCGCACTCACGATGGAGCTCGCACGGGTGTTTGCGGAGAGCGACCTCTCGTTCGACGCGACGCTCGTGTTCGCATTGTGGGCAGGCGAAGAACAGGGACTGATCGGCTCGGGTGCACACGCCGAACGGATGTCGAAGGACAAGGTCAGTGTCGACGCCGACTTCAACAACGACATCGTCGGCAACTCACGCGGCGGCGCCGGCGTCATCGACGCCGAAACGGTCCGTGTCTACTCCGATGGCCCTGAGGACTCGATGTCGCGCTCGCTCGCGCGCTACATCGAACGGATGGCGGCGATTTACGTCCCGTCGCATCGCGTCAGGCTGCTGGCCCGGCAGGACCGATTCGGGCGATCGAGCGACAACGCGCCGTTCAACCAGCGTGGCTTCCCGGCGGTCGTCTTCAGAGAAGCCAACGAGAATTTCAGCAAGCAGCACCTCGACGCCGACACGATTGACGGGGTCGATTTCGCTTACCTGGCGCAGAACGTGCGCGTGAACCTGGCTGGCGTGGCGTCTCTGGCACTCGCACCGCCAGCGCCGAAGGTGACGAACGAGCGCAATCAGCCGACCATCGGGCGACAACCGTCGGGATACGACGCCAATCTGCGCTGGATCGCATCGCCTGGGGCCGTTGGCTATCGCATCTACTGGCGCGAGGCGTGGAGCCCCGACTGGCAGCGCTCACAGCGCATCGGCGATGTCACTGAGTTCGTGCTGCCGAAGGTCTCGATCGATGATTTCGTCTTCGGCGTTGCCGCGATCGGCGCGAGCGGCCACGAAAGCCTCGTCAGCGCCTACGTCTCCCCAGCTCGGCGCGACTCCGACGTGAAGCTGGTACCGTGATCATGCCCCGACTCATCGCACAACCGTCGATCGTACAAGCCGCGGGCACGCCTCCGAAACGGATCGAGGAGTACGCCGGCCGCGTCAACTCAGGTCATTCGTCAGTGAGCGTTGCGCGCATGGTTTCTCCAGCGGGCTGGCTGGAGCCCGGCCAACGTCCGGAATTCGAGGAGATCACCATCGTGCTGAAAGGCGTCGTTCGAGTGGAGCACGAAGGCGGCTCGATCGACGTGCCAGCCGGCCAGGCGGTGGTCACCTCACCTGGTGAATGGGTGCGCTACAGCACTCCGCACGGCGGCGCCGAGTACATCGCCGTCTGCCTGCCTGCGTTCTCGATGGAAACGGTTCATCGCGATTCCGAGTGATTGAATCCGTCGGCACGGCGGGTCTTTAGACCCGCCGATCAGATTGGGGTAATCGCTGGTTCCCCCGCGAGCACCGCGAGCACGTTGCGCGCAGCGAGATCGATCATCGCAGTCCGCGTTTCGATGGCGGAGCTCCCGAGGTGCGGCGACAGCACGACGTTCTCGAACGAGGGCAGCTTTGGGTGGATCTCCGGTTCGCGCTCGTAAACATCGAGCGCGGCACCGGCGATGACACGGTTCTCCAGCGCCCACACCAGCGCCGATTCGTCGACGATGGGTCCTCGCGCAGCGCTGATCAGATACGCCCCGCGTTTCATCCGCATCAACGTCGTCTGATTGATCAAGTGCTTCGTCTCTGCCGTCAGCGGACAGTGCAGCGAAACGATGTCCGAGGTGGAGAGCAGCCGATCGAGCGGCATGCCCTCGGCAGCAATGGGTGACCCTGACACAGGGCTCACGAGCGCGGGGGCGGCCGGACTTGCCGAGCGCGCGGCATAGGCGACGCGCATCCCGAATGCGGAGGCCCGCGCCGCCACCGCACGGCCGATGCGTCCAAAACCCACGATACCGAGCTGCTTGCCGTGCAGATCGCTGCCCAACATGAAGTCGAGTGCAAAGCCCTTCCACTGGCCGCGGCGGACGAGCCGATCGCCTTCGACCACGCGTCGCATGATCCCCAGGATCAGCGACCACGTCAGATCGGCGGTCGACTCCGTCAGGATGTCAGGTGTGTTGGTGACGACGATGCCGCGCGCGCGGGCGGCGGCAACATCGATGTTGTTGTAGCCGACCGCGATCGTGGAGATGACCTTGAGGTCGCGGCCCGCCTCGATCACCGCGCGGTCGAGCGCATCGGTGACGACGGCCAGCACTCCTTGCTTGCCCTCGACTCGACTGAGCAGATCGTTGTATGGGAGGTCGCCCCGATCGTGCAGATCGACCTCGCATGCCTCCTCCAGTCGAGCACGTATCGACGAGGGAATGCGTCGGGTAACAAGAATCGGCGGTCTGGACACTAGTGGCCGAGGGACTTGCAATACCCGCAGTGGTTGCAGTTCACCGCGGGCTCGATGATGCAGGCACCATCGCCGTCAGCGCCGGCGGCCAGCACGAACATCGAATGACTGGAATGCAGACGCGCATTCGGCGGTCGCATCTCCGGTCCCGATCGAGACGCCAGCGGCCCCGCTCCAGCGGCCTGCCTCGCGATCGCCTCGCGCACGAGCGCCCGGAGTTCCTGTTCGGTCATTCAGACACATCCACGTGGTCGACGATGCCGACGATCGCGGCGTCCACCGGCGCGATCTTACGCCCCAGCGCTTCGCCAGCGGCCCGGCCCTCGATGACGATCAGGACTTTCTCGTGAACGCCGGCGCCAACAGAATCGACGGCCAGAAGCGCCGTGCCTCGTGGCTTGTCGTCGAGTCCGACCGGCTGCACCAGCAGCAGCTTCGCGCCTTCGAACTTGGCGTGCTTCTGAGTGGAGACGACGGTGCCGACGACGCGTGCCAGTTGCATATTCTGGGGCCGCCTGAAGGCGGCCCTTACGACGTTGCAATGTCGACGTGATCGACGATGCCGACGATGCCGGCATCGGTCGGGACTTCCTGCGGGTAGAACGGGAAGCTCGCCTCCTTGCCGCGCACGAAGAAGACGGTCTCACCGACTCCTGCCCCGATGGCATCGATCGCGACGAGCGTCCGTCCGGTGGCCTTCAAGTCGGGGCCGAGCGGCTGCAGCAGCATCAACCTGATGCCGATCAGATTCGCGTCCTTCTGCGTCGCCACGACGTCGCCGATGACCTTCGCGAGTTGCATGTGGTTGGGTCCGCCTCAAGGCGGACACTACATCGTCCGGCTGAAGCCGGACCCTACATTCGTCCGGCTGAAGCCGGACCCTACATCAGTCGCCTGCCGCCACGTCGACGTGATCGACAATGCCGACGATGGCCGCGTCCACTGGACAATCCTTCATGCCCGACGCCATGCGCGCCGAGCTGCCGCTCACGATGAGCACCGTCTCGCCGACACCGGCATCGACCGTGTCGACGGCGACCAGATAGTTGCCTTCAGCTTTGCCGTGCGGGTCCATCGGGCGGGCGACGAGCAGCTTGTTGCTGACGAGCCGCGGATCCTTCCGCGTGGCGACAACCGTCCCGACGATGCGCGCGAGAATCATGATCGCAGCGCTAGCGGACTAATCAAGGGCGCTGGCCTCATCCGATCGCGCCCTTGATTAGGCCTTGGCGCTGGTGGCCTTTCCGATCGGGAGTGCGTCCTCGAGGTTGGCGTGGGGGCGCGGAATCACGTGCACCGAAACGAGCTCGCCGACGCGGCGCGCCGCGGCCGCGCCGGCATCCGTCGCAGCCTTCACTGCAGCGACGTCGCCTCGCACGATGGCAGTGACGTACCCGGCGCCGATCTTCTCCCAACCGACCAGCGTGACCTTGGCCGCCTTCACCATGGCGTCGGCCGCTTCGATCATCGCGACCAGCCCCTTGGTCTCCACCATTCCGAGCGCCTCTCCCATGCTCTCTATCCTTACGCGTACAGCGTGTCTAGAAGACCCGCTCTACACTGTCCGCTTCCCGCGGTCTTGTCGTGTTCAATCTCTCAGGTTTTTCACAGCATCAGCGATCAACGCCGTGAGTTCGCCGTATGTTAGCCGAATTTCCCCGTCTCTGCTCGCTTGCCGCAGCACGCTTCCGACGTCTGGAACCAGACGCGTCGGCGACTCGGGCGCCTCGAGCACCTGACACAACACCTGGTCCGCGGCCGCCGCGACTTCGGACGGATCGGCGCAGAGCGGAGCTGGCGCGGCGATGCCGTACATCCCTCGAAGGCCCTGCAGGCGCTCGACTTCGTCGCGCGAGAACAGATGCTCGCGACCGAGCAGACGCGCCACCAGGCTGATCTTGGCGAAGTGCTCGATCGTTTCCATCTTGTAGTAGGCGGTCATCACGGTGCGGCAGCACGTGACCGCGCCGTGGTTGGCGAGCAGCAGCCCGTCGTGCGCCTTGATGTACTTTCGGACGGCCTCCGGCAATTCCGCGGTCGAGGGCGTTCCGTACTCCGCGATGGGAATGCTGCCCAGCGTCGTGACGACCTCAGCGAGTACCGCGCGCGTCAGCGGAATGCCGGCCACGGCGAAGCCGGTTGCGATCGGCGGATGCGCGTGCACCACCGCGTTCACGTCCGCGCGATTGCGATAGATCTCGAGGTGCATCGGCAACTCCGACGAGGGGTCGCGATCGCCGGCGACCTTCTTTCCGTCGTAGTCGACGACGACCATCATGTCGGGCGTCATGAAGCCCTTCGAGACGCTCTTCGGCGTGGTCAGCAGCCGCTTGTCGTCGAGACGCGCGCTGATGTTGCCATCGTTCGACGCGACGTAGGCGCGGGCGTACAGACGTCGACCCGCTTCGACGATCTCGCCGCGGAGCTGTTCTTCCAGTCGGGTGCTCATAGTCTGGTCCGGCTAAAGCCGGACACTACACTTTCCACTTGTTCTTGCGGAACAGGTCTCGGCACGCATCGGAACAGAAGTAGTGCGTCACCTCCCCGGCCCGGAGACCAAGCGAGTTATGGGGCGCCACCCACGTGCCGCACACGGGATCTCGCACCAGCTTGACCGGCTTCTTCCCTCGCGACTTCGACGGCAGGCCGCCGAACGCCTCGATGATGCCATCGACAAAGCGCCAGAACGCCCACCCAACGACGAGCAGCAGGATCGCAACGAGCGCGAGACGGGTCACTGATTCGCAGGCGGCGTCGGGCCTTTGGCATGCGCGGCGGCGATGCCCTCGAGCGCACGACGGGCAGCCTGTCCCTCGGGGCTGTTGGGCGCGAGCGAGACGACTTTCTCCCACTCGGCCTGCGCCCCACGAAGATCCTGCTTGCCGAAGGCGAGGACGATGCCCTTATTGAGCAACGTCTTGGTGTGCGTGGGACTGATCTTGAGCGAGTGCTCGAACTGCGCGAGCGCCTCGTCGGCGCGATTCGAGTAGTAGTAGCTCACCCCGAGGTCCGTGCTGGCGTCCGCGTTCTTCGGGTCCAGCGCCACGGCCTGCTTGTACCACGCGATCGCATCGTCCCACCGCTCGGCGTCGAAATACGTGTTCCCGAGCTGGACGAGCGTATCGACACTCTTCGGGTTGGTCGAGAGCGCCTGCTTCAACTGATCGACGCGTGCCTGATCGAGCACCGGCGCCTGCTGCTGCGTGGTGCTCCCGCCTGTCTGGCTCGAGGACGTGGCCGCGGCTGGTGGAGGTGCTGCGCGACGTACCTGCTGGGTGCCGATGACCCACCCGAGGATCGTACCGAAGGCCATGCCGGCGATGACGTAGGCGATTGCGTCGGATTTCATTCGGAGTTCTAGCTTTGCCGATCTTATGTCATCTCGCCAGAACGTCCAGGTACTCGCGGACACTTCGCTCCAGGCCCACGAAAATCGCATGGCTGACGAGCGCATGACCGATGGAGACCTCGTCCAGGTGCGGCAGGCGTCTGAACAGGACGAGATTCTCGAGATCCAGATCGTGCCCGGCATTGATGCCGAGGTGAAGCGAGTGTGCGAGCTCGGCCGCCGCCGTGTATCGCTCGAACGACGCCTGCGCCTCGGCGGCGCCTCGCTCGAAGGCGCGGGCATAGGGTTCCGTATAGAGTTCGACGCGGTCGGCACCGACACTGGAGGCCCACCGTATGGCCGCTTCCTCGGGGTCGACAAAGAGGCTGACGCGGACACCCGCGGAGCGAAGCCCGTTGATGGTGGTGCCGAGCGCGGAGTGCGGAGTCGTCGGTGGCCAGCCAGCTTGACTGGTAATCTCGCCGGGCATCACCGGTACGAGCGTGCATTGCGTCGGCCGGACTTCCTGCACGAGCTCGACGAAACCGGGACGCGGATCGCCCTCGATGTTGTACTCGACCGGTGCGCCGCGCACGGCATTCAGTTCCCGCAGCAACGCCGCAACGTCATGGACGTCCGCCGTCGTGATGTGACGTGCGTCCGCGCGCGGATGGACGGTGATACCGGGCGAACCGGCGTTGACGCACGCAAGAACGGCGTCGAGCACGGACGGCACCCGTCCGCCGCGCGAGTTGCGCACGGTGGCGATCTTGTTGACGTTAACGGAAAGCCGAATCATCGATCACGTCAACGCCGCTTTGGCGGCGTCGACGATTTCCTGTCCCCACGTCTTCAGCTCGCCTTCGTCGCGGCCCTCCAGCATGACGCGGAGCAGCGGCTCGGTGCCGGAATAGCGGACGAGCAAACGGCCGTGTCCGGCGAGCCTGGCTTCGACCGCATCCATCACGGCGGCCACCTCGGGAATCGTCTTGAGGTCCACTTTGCGACCGATCCGCAGATTCATCAGCACTTGCGGATAGGTCGTGAGATCGGAGGCGAGATCGCGCAGATCGCGGCCCGAGCTGACGATGGTGCGCAACACATTCATGGCGGTGGCAAGTCCGTCACCGGTGAAGAGGTACTCGGAGAAGATGATGTGTCCCGACTGCTCGCCGCCGAGCGCGATGCCGCGGCGCAGCATCTCCTCCATCACGTATTTGTCACCGACGGGGCACCGATACATCGAGATATCGGCCTCTTTCAGCGCCAGCTCGAGGCCGATGTTGCTCATCACGGTGGCAACAATCGCATTTCCGCTGAGGCGCCCTTCGGCTTTCATCCGCTTCGCGCACATCAGCATCACCGCGTCGCCGGTGACGATGGTGCCGCGACGATCGACGAAGATCGCGCGATCGCCGTCGCCATCGAACGCGACGCCCAGATCGTACGTGCCATCGACCATTGCGGCGGCAAGCGCCTCGGGCGCAGTCGAACCGCACTTCAAGTTGATGTTGCGGCCATCGGGTTGATTGCCGATGACGCGGACATCGAAGCCAAGGTCCTCGAATACCCGCGGCGCGACGGTCGTGGTGGCGCCGTTGGCGCAGTCGATAGCGATGCGCAGATGGGGCGCGCGCGCGCTCGACGGAAGAATCTCGAGCAGATGCCCGACGTACTCGCTCCTCAGATCGACCTGTTCGACAACGGACGCCTCGCCGCCCGGCATGGACCATGACGTGTCCGCCACGATCGACTCGACCAGATGCTCGAGCGTCTCGGTGAACTTCTCCCCGGCGCCGGAGAACACCTTGATGCCGTTGTCTTCGAACGGATTGTGCGAGGCCGAGATGACGACGCCGGCGGTATAGCTCATTCTCGGAGTGAGATACGCGATCGCTGGCGTGGGAATGATGCCCGCGCTCGTCAGGGTGCCGCCCTGCGTGCGCGCGCCGAACGCCAGCTCGCGCTCGATCCACTCGCCCGACTCGCGGGTGTCGCGGCCTGAGAGAAACCGGACCGCAGTCGTTCCCTCACCTTGCCGCATCGCACGGACCAGTGCGGCCCCCAGACGCCGAACGGTCGCGGCATCGAGCGGATGCTCGCCGGCCTTCCCACGCACGCCATCAGTCCCGAACAGCTTCATCCTCTGTCATGACCTCGACGGTTGCTACCGAACCGGAACGATATTGACGGTCACGCGAGCGACGAGGGGCTCGCGAAGGCGCACGGAGGGATCGGTCACACCAACCGTCACGGATTCGGTCACGGCCGCACGCGCCCCGTTCACCGAGATCGACTCGGTGATGGCGTGCGAGAGGTCTTTCAGAGCGCTGCCAGGGCCAATGACGACGACCGCCGGCGGATCGACGGTAATGGTGTCCACGGCGAACCCTGGAGTCGGCTGTCCTTCAACCTCCGGAACGATGCGAACGGACTTTGTCTCCGACTGCTCGAACAGCATCGAGACGTTCGACGGCGTCACCTGCACCACTTCGACGCCGAACGGCGCGCGCACTTCGGCGGTGGTCAGGTGATACAAGCGTTGACCCGTTCTGGCATTGCGCACGTCGAGCACGGCCACGAGCTCGCCGGCGGCAATCCGGCTCAACGTGCCCGAGGCGCCCCGCACCCGAACGTCGACGACGGCGGGCGGGTCGCCGACGAGTTCGAGGTGGCGCGGGAGGTTCGTGAACTCGAGCGGCACACGCAGGGCCCGTTCGACCGTCTGTTCGCCAGCGACGACGAGCCAGAGGGCAGCGGCCAGGAACACCGACACGAGCTTCAGTCCCAGGCGGCGGAACAGCGACGCGATCATCAGGCGGCGGAGCTCCGCGCCTCGGTGCGCCCTGCGCGGTGGCGGCCACGTACGCCGAGCAGCGCCTGTAATCGCCTCTGCAGCCCGTCGGGCGTCAGCCCGCGCTCGAGGGCGCCACCGATCGCGAGCGAGATCGCCCCGGTCTCCTCCGACACGACGATCGCGACCGCGTCGTTCTCTTCGGTAATCCCGAGTGCGGCGCGATGCCGCGTGCCGAGCTCACGGCTCACCCGTGGGCTCACCGACAGCGGCAGAAAGCACGCCGCCGCCGCGAGGCGGTCGCCCTGCACGATCACCGCGCCGTCGTGCAGCGGCGACCCGGTCTGGAAGATGCTGGCCAGGAGGTCGTAGGTCACGGTGGCGTCGAGCGGGATGCCGCCCTCGATGTAATTGCGCAGCCCGATCTGTCGCTCGATGACGATGATGGCACCGGTGCGACGAGCGGAGAGGGACGAGACGGCGACGATCAGCTCCTCGATCGTCTCGTCATCGCTGGCGGGGCGCTCGAAGTACTTGAAGAACTGCGCGCGGCCGAAGTGCGCCAGTGCCCGGCGGATATCGGCCTGAAACAACACGATGATCGCAAACACGACGTACGTCGCGAGATTCCGGATGACCCAGTTCACCGTTTCGAGCCGGAGCCAATCGGACAGGAAGAACAGCCCGATGAGGAAGCCACCGCTGAGCGCCATCTGCATCGCACGGGTGCCGCGGATCAGGAGCAGCAGCTCGTAGATCAATACCGCGACGACGGCAATGTCGAGCAGGTCCCACCATGAGACCGACGGACGGCTCAGAAGCTCTGTCAGCCAGCGGATCAATGCTCGCGATGATACTTCCGAATCTCGTCCGCCACGCGCGCGACCTCGACCATCTCGCGCACGCTGTGGACACGCACGATGTGCGCTCCGGTCAGGACTGCCGTGGTCACGGCTGCAGCGGTGGCCCAATCTCGAGCCGGCGCCGGCACCTCCCTTCCCAGCGGCCGCGTCAGAAAGCCCTTTCTCGAAGGGCCGACCACCAGCGGGCGTCCCAGTTCGCTGAACTGATGAAGGCGGGCAAGTACCTCGAAGCTGTGCACCGCCTCTTTCGCGAATCCCAGCCCGGGGTCGACGAGCATCTGCTCCTTCGATACGCCGGCGCCCGCGGCAAACGCCATGCTTTCGCGGATCTCGTCGAGTACCTCGTCGACCACCTCGTGATACACAGCCTGCTGATACATGTCGCGCGACCGTCCGCGCGTGTGCATCAGGATGATCGGCACCTTGCGCTCGGCGACCACACCGGCCAGGTCGGGCTCATACCGAAGGCCGCTGACGTCGTTGACCAGCATCGCACCGGCGGCGATCGCCGCGGCCGCGGTCGACGCCTTGTAGGTGTCGACCGAGATCGGCACCTGCACGCGCGAAACCAGCGCCTCGATCACCGGGAGAATCCGCCGCCGCTCTTCGACGGAGGGGGTCGGGTGCGCTCCGGGGCGCGTCGACTCGCCGCCCACGTCGAGCAAGTCGGCGCCGGCCTCCACCATCTGCACCGCGGCATCGACCGCTTCCTTGACGTCGAGGTTCTGGCCGCCGTCAGAGAACGAATCCGGCGTGACGTTGATGATCCCCATCACCAGAGTGCGGTCGCCCAACGCCAGCGTCTTGCCTCCCGGGAGTTGCAGGGTGAAGCGACGGCGGGAATACACGGGCGCAACACTAACAACTCAAGACTCAAAACTCAAAACTCAAAAACGGGAGGAAAGAGGGCCGTACGCAGAAAATGGGGTGAAAGCTGCTTTGCTTTCACCCCATCTCTGTTTCTCTTTTGAGTTTAGAGTCTTGAGTTTATTCCTGCGTGACGGGCCGTGGCGGAAGCGGCGGCACGATGGCGGCGGCCGGACGTTCCTTGGGCGACTTCGTGTCGCGCGGCTGGGCGGGCGGCGCGCCCGACGTCGACGAGGCAGGGTCGTCGATCGGGAGACCGGCCGAAATCCGCCTCACCTGTTCCGCGTCAAGCGTTTCACGAGCGAGCAGCGCGTCGGCCATGTCGAGCACGCGCTGCCTGTGCTCGGTGATGATCGCTTGCGCCCGCGCGTAGTTGTCGGTGACGAATCGCTTGACTTCCTGGTCGATGCGCAGCGCCGTGTCCTCGCTGTAGTCCTGATGCTGCGCGATCTCGCGGCCGAGGAAGATCTGCTCTTCCTTCTTGCCGAAGGTGAGCGGACCCATTGTGCCGCTCATGCCCCATTCGCAAACCATGCGGCGCGCGAGGTCGGTCGCCCGTTCGAGATCGTTGCCGGCACCGGTGGTGATGCTGCCGATGGTGATCTCCTCGGCGATACGGCCGCCGAGCAGGATCGCGATCTGATCTTCGAGGTACTCCCGCGAGTAATTGTGCTTCTCGTCGATCGGGAGCTGCTGCGTGAGCCCCAGCGCCATGCCGCGCGGGATGATGGTCACCTTGTGGATCGGGTCGGCGTGCGGGAGCATGACCGTGAGGAGCGCGTGTCCCGCTTCGTGAATGGCGGTGACGCGCTTCTCTTCCTCGCTGATGATCATCGAGCGCCGCTCCGCGCCCATGAGGACCTTGTCCTTGGCGAACTCGAAGTCCTGCATGCGCACGACCTTCTGGTTGTAGCGGGCGGCGTTGAGCGCCGCTTCGTTCACCAGATTGGCCAGGTCCGCGCCCGAGAAGCCCGAGGTGCCCCGTGCCACGACCGCCACGTCCACGTCGTCGGCAAGGGGGATCTTCTTCGTGTGGACGAGCAGGATGCCTTCGCGGCCCTTCACGTCAGGCCGGTTGACGACGATCCGGCGATCGAAGCGGCCCGGCCGAAGGAGGGCTGGATCGAGCACGTCGGGACGGTTCGTGGCGGCCACGAGGATGACGCCTTCGTTGGACTCGAAGCCGTCCATCTCGACGAGCAACTGGTTGAGGGTCTGCTCGCGCTCGTCGTGCCCGCCGCCCAGTCCAGCGCCGCGATGGCGCCCGACGGCGTCGATTTCATCGATGAAGACGATGCACGGCGCGTTTTTCTTGCCCTGCTCGAACAGGTCGCGCACGCGCGAGGCACCGACGCCGACGAACATCTCGACGAAGTCGGACCCGCTGATTGAGAAGAACGGCACGTTCGCCTCACCCGCCACGGCGCGCGCGAGCAGCGTCTTGCCGGTTCCGGGAGGGCCCATCAGCAAGACGCCCTTGGGGATACGGCCACCGAGCTTCTGGAACTTCTGCGGCTCGCGGAGGAAATCGATGATCTCCTGAAGCTCCTCTTTCGCCTCGTCGACGCCGGCAACGTCCTTGAAGGTCACCTTCTTCTGAGCGCTCGAGGAGAGCTTCGCCTTGCTCTTGCCGAACGACAGCGCCTTGTTGCCGCCGCTCTGCATCTGCCGCATGATGAAGACCCAGAAGCCGATCATCAGCAGTATCGGCGCCCAGTTGTAGAGGAGTGCGGCCCACGGGCTGGTCGCCGGATCTCGGCCGTTTACAATGACTTGCTTCTTGATCAGGTCGTTGACGAGGCCTTCGTACTGGGGCGGTGCGTAGCTGCGGAACTGCTCGTTATCCTTCCGCGTGCCTTGAATCTCGTTCCCCGTAATGTTGACGGTGGCGACCTGTCCTGCTTCCACCGCAGCCATGAACTCGGTGAAACTCAGGATCTTCATGTTGGTTTGGAACTTGGTGGAGAAGTTCCAGACCAGGACCGCAATTACGGCCATGACAATCCAGAACACCAAGCTCCGCAGTGTTGAATTCAAACGTACCCCCCTGCCCTAGGCTGATGCCGGTGCCTTACACAGAGTATCACTTCACCGCCACGTTTCAGGCGGTGGCCTGTACATGTAAGACCAGTTTTTCACGCTGAAGTTCCACGCGGCCTCCGGGCACGTCGATTCCGCCCGTTTCCGCAGCCGCCACCGCCAGGGCCCCCTCGACGTGGTCGAGCCCGATTTCCCGAGTCGGAAATGCACACCGTAACGCAAGCAGGACGACCCGCCGGCGGATCGGCGGCGGCTCCGCGAGCAGCCCTGCTGCGTCGATGTGGAGTCCAGCTTGAAACCGGGACACCAGGCGGTCGTAGCGCTCCCGGCTGACCTCGTCGAGCCACTGGGCATCCTCGCGCACCAGCCCGGCCGTTCGGGCAATCGCCGCGGATGCTGACGGATAGACGAGTTCCAGCTCCGGCAGGATGCCGTGGCGGAGTCGATTTCGCGGGTTTCCAATGTCCTGATTGCTCTCGTCATCGACCCATTCGAGGCCACGTGAGTCAAGGAATGCGCGCAATTCGGCACGTGAGACGTCCAGGAGAGGCCGGACGATCTCGCCCCGCTGCGGGTAAATGGCCGCCAGCCCGGTCAAACCGGCACCGCGCACGAGCTTGAGCAGGAAGGTCTCGGCCTGATCGTCACGCGTATGTCCGACAGCCACTCTATCGGCCGAAGTCTCCATCGCTACGCGGTGGAGGAACTCATAGCGCACCCGACGAGCTGCGTCCTCGACCGACAGTCGCTGCGCCTGCGCATAACCCGCGACATCGATTGACTCGACGAAAAGAGGAACGCCAACCGTTCGGCCAAATTGACGGCAGAAATCCTCGTCGCGATCGGAAGTCGGCCGAAGCCGATGATTCAAGTGCGCAAGGCCCACAAGGGCGAAGTCACCGTGCTCGGAAAGGTCACGCAGAAGAACGGTGAGGGCAACGGAGTCCGAGCCGCCCGAGAGCCCGACGAGCACGCGGCAACCGGGCGGGCACAAGCGATGCCGCTGAATCGTCCGGCGGACCCGTTGATGGAGAGCAGTCATCAGTGCAGGAATCAGGAATCAGGAATCCTGCCTCCTGATTCCCACAAGGATTCAGGCATGCCGGAGGGCGGACTCGAACCGCCGACCCCGCGCTTATGAGACGCGTGCTCTAACCGGCTGAGCTACTCCGGCACAAACACTCATCATAACAGTCTGTCCGCGTTCAGCGTTCAACGTTCAGCGCTCACCCCTCGGCGACGGCCAGGACCGACGGCGTGAGCGTCCACCGGGTCACGGAATGGAATGCACTCGCGAACTGATAGATCGTCGTATGCTGCGGCCCTTCGCCAATCGGTGTCGGCCACCACGTCACCTTACGGCATCCGGCACGCTGCAGACGTCCGGTCAAATACCGGCGCGTACAGACCACCAGATGATCGGGGTTGTGAGCGTACAGGGTCGTCGGCAGTGCCCGCGACCATGATTGCCAGGCACTCACGAGACGCAGCACCGGGACGCGGTTCGGCACTCGAATCAGAATTTTCCCGGTCGCCCGCCGCAATGCCCGGAGCGCCTCCCACAGCGTCGGGAGGTCCGGCTCGTAATAGATCGAGTCGGCGAGGATGATCGTGTCGTAGACACCCGAGTGCGCGGCAAGCACGCGCGCTCCGCCCACCAGGCCTTCGAACCCGCGGCTGCGCGCCTGGGCGATCTTCTCGGCTGAGATATCGTGAATCGTGATCTCGAGATCTGGTCGGCGTGCGCGAACCACCACGGCAAGCTGCCCGCCGGCACCGCCAATGTCGAGCACGCGGCCACCTCGGGGCGTGGTCTGGGCGATGAGGCCAGCGAGGTGTTCGAAGATCGCGCTCCGATTCCGCTCGTAGTAGGCATCGTCACGGTACGCGCTGTCGAAGTGCTTTGCCGATGACTCGGGATCAATCTGCGCATTGGCCCAGATCAGGCCGCAGGGGCACTCCAACAACCGCACGAGTGTGCTGAAGAACACATAGCGGCCCAACCCGCGCGTCGGACCACGGCCGCAATCCGGGCAGACGGGCACGGGGCGAGCCGCGTGTGGTTTGAAGCGCGCGGCCCTGGCGAAGTCGATCCAGCGCTCGATGTTTTCGTGCTCGAACCCGAGATTCCCCTGAAGCACGGCGCGCATATCGGGATCGGCAGTGGCCATACAGACCGCCCTATCCTCCTTCAATCACCGCGGCGGCGATCAACGGGATCAACACCTCGTGGTGGCCCACCAGCGAAATGCCAGTGCCATTCGTTCCGGCCACCGGCCGGGTAACGACGTTCGTCTGCGGCCGGTACATGCGCAAGAAGTCGATGTTCACCGTTGTGAGTCCGGCGAGCGACACACCCTGATTGCGCGCCAACGCAACCGCCTTGAGGAACACTTCCGGCAGAACTACCGCCGACCCGCAATTCAAGTAGACGCCGCCGGTCAAGCGGGCTACCGACGAAACGAAATAGCGGAAGTCACGCAGGCTCGTGTCGCCGATGGCGGCGCCGGACGCCGCCGGGTGCATGTGGATGATGTCGGTGCCGACAGCGACGTGCACGGTCAGTGGTATGCCGAGACGGTGAGCCGCCACCGCGAGGCTCCGATCGGCATAGCGCGGCGTCAACTGAGAGAGGTACGCCCCGATGGCCTGGCCAAAGCCCTGCTTCTGTTCAGCCGCGCGCACGAGCACCTGATTCAGTTGGGTCGCGGTCTCTTCGGCCATGCCGAATCGTCCCGGTCCGAGGGCTTCGTCGACGTCCTCAGACGTCGCGCCCGAGAGCGCGATCTCGAAGTCGTGAATCACGCCGGCGCCGTTCATCGCGAGCGCAGACACGTACCCGCGTGCCATCAGATCGATCAGAATCGGTGAGACTCCGGTCTTGATGACGTGCGCACCGATGCCCCAGATGACGCCAGCGCCGCGCGCACGGGCGTGACCAATCGCCTGCACGACTCGGTGCACATCGCGCGCGCCCAGAATCCCCGGCAGCGAGTCGAACCACGACTTGAACGAGCCACCGCGCTCGAACGGACGCGCAAAGTCTTCGGCCTGCGCCTTCGATTTTCTGGACGCGAGCGGATACGTCTTCACGCCGGAAAGGTCGAATTCTTCGTATGGGAAGGGCATGGCTTTATCGTGACACGAACACGCCGGGCCTAAAGCCCGCCTTCGCGCGAGCGCTCCGGCGAGGCTCGCCGTAGCCTTGGCGGAGACGGGAACAGCGCCCGGCCTACACTGCGTGCTAGGGAACGACTCTGGATCCAATGAATAGTTCGAAGGGGCCCCAGTAGTACGGCTTGGATGCCGCGCCCCCCTTGGCGATCATCTCCAGTTTGGCGGCACGCAAAGCGACCCCTGGCGACATGCCCTCGGCAATCTTCTGGTAGACACGGCCCATCAACTCGGCGGTCGAGCGATCGTCGACGTCCCAGAGTCCGGCAATCACACGCTTGGCGCCGGCACGAAGGAACGCCCAGGAGAAGCCGACCAGTCCCTCGCCGGCATAGGTTCGCTCGCCCGCACTTCGACAGGCCGAGATCGTGACGAGCTCGGCGTTCAACGGCTGCTCGGCGACATCGCGGGCGTACAGTTTGTATCCCGTCTGGCCGCGCGAGAGGATCACCGCCGAGTCGAGCGGACTCTCCTTGTTGGCGTCGGCGTGCGCGGTGAAGTGCACCACGTCATAACGCGCGGGCTGCGACTCGAGGTAACGCGCCGGCGTCGCCTGGTCAGCCCGGTACACCGAGATCTGTTTCGAAAACGCCGTGGAGATCGCGCTCATTTCGGCGGAGGCGTAGCGCAGCGTCGGATATTTCGCGTCAGCCGAAACCGCATCGCCGATCAGGAGTACTGAACGCTCCCGCGCCGGCGGCGCCGGCGGCGCCGGCTGTAGATTGCCGAGCGAGGGCGCCACCGCGATCTCGACGTCTTCTATCCAGTAGTGCCGCGGCGTTCCGGGAACAGGAAGCGTTTCGAAATTCAACGTGTGCAGCGCCGCGTCCGGTGAAACCACGACACGAGACCCCTGCGGAATCCATTGCACGAGCGGCATGATCAACACCTGATACAGCTCATCGCCAGGCGACGACGACGCGGCGATCGGATCTGCGAGCGCGCTGGTAATCGACTGTTGATGCGCCCGAGCGAGATCGATCGCCTTGGACATGGTGACTGGAAGCCGCACGAGGCGTATATGCGTCGCGGTCACGAGCCACGCGTACGACCGAGTTTCGCCAAGCCAGTACAAGACGAGTGATGCGTCGAGATCGCTGGCAGCACGCCGAAGCGCGGCCGGTGTGGTGCGTGCCGGTGAATTCACGCCGTGACGCTCTGCCAGGACGCGACCACGGCTGGAGTCGGCGATCACCAAGGCCTGGTCGGGCTGCCCCCGGTCAACGAGCAGATCGATGTATTGCTGATGCAGGTCGAGCAGACGGGTGAGAAACGATAGCCGATAGTCGGCTTTCAACAGCTCGGACCGCGTCCGTTCGACGATGTCGATGGCGGCGGCAAAATTGCGCTGCGCTTCGTTCGGTTTGTTCGCGGCAATCGCGATTCGCCCCAGCCCCTGATACGCGTCCCACTGCAGCGACGGACGATTCGTCGCCAGGCTCAAGGTCTGTTGAAACAAGCGGACCGCGTCCGGCAGCCGTCCTCGACCGAGCGCGATATTCGCCGCGTTGACCGCGTGGTATCCCGCCAGATCCGACCGCTCGCCACCCAACCGCTGTGATTCCGCGTTCATTGTCTCGGCGAGGTCCCACTGGCGCTGGCGGATGTACGTCCTGGCCAGGTTCGCCGCCCAACGCGCACCCTCGTCGTTCATCCGCGCGCCCTTGGCGACGTCGATCGCGCGCCTCAGATAGACGACAGCGTTCTGATCGTCGTCGCGGAATCCGTACGAGGTGCCCAGCTCACCGAGGGCGCGAATGTAGTAGATGCGTGGCCGTCCGGGCTTCTCGTGGCTCGCTACCGCGCGCCGCTGCACTTCGATGGCGCGATCGAGCTCACCCAGCCGTTGATAGCAGATGCCTGCATTGGCCAGCGCGACGGCATACACGAGTTGCGATTCGAGATCCTTGTATGCCAGCACACGCTCCAGGATTTGTAGCGCACGGTCGAAACGATCGCGGAACAGATACACATTGGCGAGATTCACCAACGCCACGGCTTCGTGATAGCGCTCGCGTTCGGTCCGCGCCAGGTCGATCGTCCGTACAAGGGTCGCTTCGGCCTCGTCCCACCTCCGCTGGGCAATCAGTGCTTGTCCCTTCATCGCCCCGATGGCAAGAGCGACGTCCGATGCCGGCCGATTTGCCGCCAGCCGCGTGGCGTCCTCCAGAATCGCCATGGCTTCGCCCGGTTTGCCGCGTAGGAATGCGAGCTGGCCTTGAAGATAGCGATGCTTCGCCGCGATCCAGCCGTCCAGACCGTCTGCCGGAGGTGATTCGGCGAGCAGGGTCGCAGCCTCGGCGAGGTTCCTATCGAGCAGATGAATTTCCGTCGCGAGCAACCGGAACCGCCAGGACCACGCCGCTGTGGATTCGTGAGCAGCAAGGTCGGCGCCCAGTTTCGCACCGTTGGCTGCGTCCGTCAGCTCACCGCGCCAGAGCTGAGCGATGCTCGAGTCGTACAGCTGCTGGAGTCGTTCTGTTGGGCGCGAGGCGCACGCGGCGTTGCTGAGAAGCAGCAGGCCGATCAGCGCCGCGCATCTCACGGAAACCCACTCCCATTCGAGGACATGTCGCCGGCGTCCACGTAACCGCCAATCGGCGACCCCAGCTCGAACCGCACCATCGTCAGACGCCGTTCGGCGCTCGCGATCAACAGCTCGCCGAAATAGAGGGTGCCGAACTCGGGCACCTTTACCGTGTGACCGTCAATCGTCGCGCCAGGAAACGGCTTTCCTTTCCAGGCGATCTTCTCGACGATCGTCGTGTAGATGACGCCGCCGTGCGAGACGAGCCCCTGCCGGCGTGGATGCCCTTCGATCGTGGCATTCGCCACCAGGTGCGCGCCGTACGCGCGAACGAACTTCGGATCGTCGACCGCGGCCAGGAGCTTCGAACGCGTGTCGTACTTCTGAAAGAGGCTCGTATTCAACCTGATCTCGAGGGCGCGGCCGCCGATGTCGACGCCCTGAATCGTCGTGTCCTTCGCCGGCGCGATCGACGGCTCGCCGCTGCGTTCAGGCTTGCGGCTCACGAGCGTCGCGCGAATGCGCTTCGCCATGAACAGCGGGTTCTGGCCGACGCCGAGCTCGCGGATCTCGCTCGTTACCGTGGTCGTCGACGCCAGCTCTTCTTGGCGGCCCTTGTGATCCGTTACTGCCCGCGCTGTTTTCTCGTCGTCGAACCGACCTTCCGCAAACGTCATCGCGGAACCGAATCGAATGATGTCGCCGAACGAACGACCCTTGATCTCCGCGCGCGAGCGTCCGCCTGAGACACCGAGGGAGCTGGCGCCATCGAGGTCGACGAAGATGGTGTTGGGTCGAAAGATCTGGCCGCCGAGCGCAGACGCATTGCCGCGGAACACGAACCGTCGTGTGAGATCCATACGAAATCTCGAACGCTCACGGCCGCCGCCGCGAACGGGAACCCGTTTCAGCTGATGAAAGAAGTCCCGCTAGGATACGTCGAAGTTGTACTCGCCGATCACTGCATTCGTCGCGTCGGCGCGAATGATCAAGGAGTACTGTGCACCACGCTCAAGCTCAGCTGCCGGAATGAGCAGCATGAATGGCGCGCCTTGTGGAGGGAGTGGCGCGGTGCCAGACAGGATTGCGGGACGTCCCGCACGGACGAGCTCATATCGAAGTGAACCGGTCGACGGTGGTGACATCAGATCGACACCGAGTGTCACGAAACGCTGGCCATCAGCGATCGCGACGACGGGGACTGCGCCGCGTGTCGCACCGCGAAGCATCACCGGCGCGAGCGATTCGGGCGCGACGGCACTTCGCAGTTCCGGAACTGTCACGAGCGATTGATAGCTCACCATCAACGCCAGCGCTGCCGCCGCAGCCCATGGCACGGCAACCACTGGACGCTTCCAAAATGGAAGGACCTTGGCAGGAGTCCGGCTGAAGCCGGACACTACATCGCTGGACGCGACGCTCGGTTTGGCGGCGCCGCGCTGGGCCTCCTCGCGAATGACATGCGTGAGCCGCACGTCGTCGGCGCATTCGGCGCAGTCGAAGTAATGCGCCTCGAACTCGAACCGCTCGACCTCGCTCATCTCGTCGAGCAGGTACCGCTCCGAAGCCATCCCGTCGACTGCCTGCTGGTGTGTCATCGCCTTCGATCAGTTAGTGAGGGAAAACCCTTAGCCGTTTCATGATCCGACGAATTCCGTCTTGAAGCGCAGCTTGGCCCGGTGGAGCAGCACCCGGAGATAGTTCCGATCGACGTTCAACCGTCGGCACACCTCGTCTTTGTCGCACTCTTCGAAGAAGAGCCAATGCAGCAGTTGTTTCTCCTTTTCCGGCAGCGCGGCGATGACGTCGCGCACGCGTGCCCGTTCCTGATCGGTGGTCATCGTCGTCTCGACGTCAACGCTCTGGTCGGGGAGCCGCGCTCCAACGTCGTCCTCGAGTGGCGTCGCGCGCGATTCGGCCCGATACAGCTCGAACAGTACGTTGTTGCAGACGGTATTCACGAAGGCGCCGAAGCCACCGGGCGACTGAATGCCGCCCTTCTGGCGCAGCGTGTTCAACACGCGCAAGAACGTTTCCTGCTTCGCGTCTTCGATGAGCGCCGGCGATCTCAGGCGAGACCGCAGCTTGATGGAGAGCAGCTCGCCGAAGTATTGCGTGAAGTGCCGCTCCGTCTCCGGGTCACCGGCTGCCAGTCGATCGACGTACGCCCGGTCGAATTCGTGTCGCGGTTCACGTGGCACGCGTGGCCGATGGTACGCCTGCCGTCGAGCGACGTGCAACGTCAAATCCCCCAGCCGGGGGTGAACGTTATGCGCACCTCATCTCGGCGTGCTCGCCGCGGCCACCATCGATCATGCGGAACGGCCGAAACGAGACGTGGCATTGATACGCCCGCAGGAAGCTCAGGAAGCGTTTGTAATCCTGGGGCGGCATGTTGAACGCGCTCACGAGCAGCTTGTAATTGCCGCGTGTGTGCTCGAGCCCGACGCGCACCAGCTCGCGCACCTCGTCGCGCGTCAGGTCGCGATCCATGAATGGCTTGTGCACCACGGACCAGAACGAGACGCGGTCCTTCATCAGCTGATCGAGCCGCTGCTGTGTCGACGACGGAGAGTGCACCGCCGTGCCGGTCGGCTTTGCCACTGATGGCAGGACCGGGGCAGGTGCGAACTCCGTCGGAAGCACGCCGACGTCGATTCTTCCGGAACGGGCGCCGACGACCAGACGCTCGGCGACGTTCTTGAGCTCGCGAACGTTTCCCGGCCAGTTGTAACTGATGAGCCGTTGCCGAGCCTCAGCCGTGACCTCGGGAGCCGGCATGCGATGCGCCTCCGAAAACGTCCGCAGGAAATGCGAGAGCAGCATTGGGATGTCCGCTCGGCGTGCGCGCAGCGGAGGGACCTCGATGTGGATGACGTTCAGGCGGTAGTACAGGTCCTCGCGGAATGTCTTGTCGCTGACGTGCTGTTGCAGGTTGCGATGGGTGGCAGCAATGACGCGGACGTCGAGGGGCGGCAGTGGCCGATCCGAACCGACCCGTTGAATCTCGCCGGTCTCGAGAAATCGCAGCAGCATGGCCTGCATACGCAGGCTCATCTCGCCGATCTCGTCCATGAAGATGGTGCCGCCGTGTGCCGTTTCGAGCCAGCCTCGCTTGTCGCGGTAAGCGCCCGTAAAGCTGCCACGGACGTGACCGAAGAGCTCGGATTCGAGCAGCGTGTCGGGCATCCCGGCGCAGTTGATCGCGACCAAGCGCGACACTCGCCGGATGCCTTGCTCATGAATCATCCGCGCGACGAGCTCTTTACCGACCCCACTCTCGCCAGTCACGAGCACCTTGGCATTGCACGCGGCGGCGACGGCAACTTCACGCTCGACCGCTTGCATCGCGGCGCTCGTTCCCAGCATGACAGTGGACTTCTCCATTTCCAAAACCTCCCGCTCGAACCTCTCATTGTGAAAACGACGTTCACCCCCATGGTGAACACGGGGGCCCATTCGTTTCATCTGAACTCACTGGGGTGCTGTTGAACTCAGCCTTGCGATGATGCCGCAGCGATGTAACGTTTCCTTCGCATCGCACACCAATCGATCGAGAAAATGCGGAAGCGCCGGGGTACGCGATCCCGGCAACGGAGCTCGCGACCAGACAGATGCGATGCCCCGGTTCCGCGCCAGTGGTGAGGAGAAATCCCTAACGACCTCGATTTATTCCCTGCCCCGTCAGAGAATCAGCATCGCGTCGCCGTAGCTGTAAAAGCGATAGCGCTCTCGAACAGCTTCACGGTAGGCCGACACGATGCGGTCGCGGCCGGCAAAGGCGGCGACGAGCATCAGCAGTGACGACCGCGGAAGGTGGAAGTTCGTCATGAGGCCGGACACGAGGCGGAACTGATGCCCCGGATGAATAAACAGGTGAGTGCTGCCTCGAGTTGCCGCGAAGCTGCCGTCAGCCGACGGCATCAGCGTCTCGAGGGTGCGCGCGGTCGTGGTGCCGACGGCGATGATGCGGCGGCGTTCGCGCAACGCCCGTGTCAGAGCGACAGCAGCCTCCGCTGACACCTCGTAGGTTTCTGGATCGACTTCGTGCTCTTCGACGTGTTCGACCCGAACTGGCTTGAACGTGCCATAGCCGACATGCAGCGTAATGGCCGCGCGTTCGATGCCGCGGGCCGCCAGCGTTTCGAGCAGAGCAGGTGTGAAATGAAGTCCCGCCGTGGGCGCCGCCACCGAGCCGCGCTCGCGCGCGTAAACCGTCTGATAGCGGTCGCGATCGGATGGTTCGTCGGCGCGCGAGATATACGGCGGCAGTGGCATGTGCCCAAGCCGGTCGATGGCAGCGTGGACTCCGCCGGCGTCATGGGTCCACAGCCGAATCGTTCGGCGGCCATGAAAGTGGCGCGCCACGACTTGGCCGTGCAGTGGTTCGCCAGGTCCTTCGAAGACGACTTCTGAGCCGGGCCGCAGTTTCTGCCCGGGGTGCATCAACGCGTCCCAGCTCTCTGAGACCATAGGGCCCAGATCCCGGGCCCCAGTGGCTTTTTCTTGGCTCTGTCGTCCTAACAGGAGGCATTCGACCGCACCGCCGCTCGGCATGCGTCGTCCAAGCAGCCGCGCTGGAAAGACACGAGTGTCGTTGACAACGAGGAGGTCGCCGGCACGCAGGTAATCCGGCAGGTGCGAGACGGTCGTGTGATCGAGACGGCCGTCGACGCGATGGAGGACCAGCAATCGCGATTGCCCGCGTTCGGCGGGAGGACTTTGCGCGATCAGCTCGACGGGAAGCTCGAAGTCGAACTCACTGACATTCACGACGTCCCTTTGCGTCGACCGCGGGCGGCAGGCTTTCCGAAGAACGCACCCAGATCGGTCCGGCCCTTCGGCGACAGCAGTTCCTCCCAGAGGTCGCCACGCTTCTTGAGGCGGGCCCGAACATTGTCGATTCGGAAGTCTTCGATGTCAGCGCCCTTTGCGACCTCGGCCCAGGTGAGCGGCGTTGACACGGTCGCCAGCGGACGCGGCCGCACCGAGTAGATGCTCGCCAGCGTCTGTCCCCACGCGTTCTGCTTGTAGTCGACGAGCACACGTTCGCGTGGTCGTCTCGCCACGCGGTAGTCGAGGGTCATCAGCTTGGGATTGCGCGCCGCGAGCTCACCGGCGAGCGTCTTGGCGAACGTCAGGACGAGATCCTGCTCGGGACCGCGGATGATGGGCACGTAGACGTGCAAGCCGCGCGAACCGGTCGTCTTCACGTATGGCGTCATGCCGAGCGTCTTCAACGCGTCGCGAACGATCAACCCGCACTCGCGTACCTGCTCGAACGTCGCACCCTCGCTCGGGTCGAGGTCGAAATGCACGTAATCGGGGCGACTGATATCGTCACAGCGCGAGTACCACTGATTGAGATCGATGCACCCGAGATTGATCAGCCACAGTAGTGAGGGCCGGTCATCGATCACCGGGAAGTTGACGACCTTGTCCTTGCCGTGATCGATCGCGCAGATGCGGATCCATGGCGGACGCGGGCTGGGTGCTTCCTTCATGAAGAACTGGCCGCCAGCCGCCCCGTTCGGATAGCGGCGCATGACCATCGCCCGATCGCGGATGTGGGGCAACAGGTAGGGCGCGACGTCGGCGTAGTACTGGATGAGTGCGCCCTTGGTGATGTTCAGCTCGGGCCAGAACAGCTTCCGCAGGTTGGTGAGCCGGACGCTGCGACCGTCGACCGTCATGTTGACGTTGTCGACGGTGGTGGGAACTGTAATGGGGTCGGGAGTCATTTTACGAGTTTCGTAAAATGACTCCCGACCCCATTTACTCTTTGAGTCCCCACCGCAACAGTACCGCACCGACGGTGAATCCGGCGCCGACCGACACCATCAACAGGAGATCCCCGCGCCTCAGACGCCGATCGCAGACGGCGTCGGCCAGCGCCAGCGGGATCGTCGCGGCCGTCGTGTTGCCGAACTTCTCGATGTTGATGACGACCTTTTCCTCCGGCAGCCCGAGTTTCTCGGCGGCGGACAGGATGATGCGGCGATTGGCTTGATGCGAGACGAGCAGATCGATGCGGCTCGGGTCGAGGTTGTTACGTTCGAGAATGCGACGGCACGCCTCCTCGGTGTTGCGGACCGCGAACTTGAACACGGTGCCGCCATCCTGTTTGACGTAGTGCAGCCGCTGCTGAATCGTCTCGACGCTCGCCGGCCGAAGACTTCCGCCCGCGGGCATGCACAGCGCGTTGCCGCCGCTGCCGTCGACGTAGTTCTCGAAGTCGATGATGCCGATGTCGGGGTCACCGCTGGCCTCGACCACCGCCGCACCAGCGCCGTCACCGAAGATCACGCACGTCGTACGATCGGTGTAGTCGATGATGCTCGACATGACGTCGGCGCCGATGACGAGCGCATGCGTGCTGGCGCCCGTGCCGATCATCTGCGCGGCCGTCGTGATTCCGTAGGTGAAGCCGGAGCAGGCGGCGAACAGGTCGAAGCCCCATGCGTTGGTGGCGCCAATCTTGTGCTGCACGAGGCAGGCGGTGCTCGGAAACAACATGTCCGGCGTCGTCGTCCCGACGACGATGAAGTCGATGTCGGCGGGTGTCAGGCCGGCGCGTTGAATGGCGACGCGGGCGGCCTCGACCGCCAGGTCGGACGTCGCGACGCCGGAATCGACGATGTGGCGTTCGCGAATGCCGGTCCGCTGCCGGATCCACTCGTCGCTCGTGTCCACCATTTTCTCGAGATCGGCGTTGGTGAGCACGCGCGGCGGCACGTAGGTCGCCAGACTGGAAATGCGCGCCCGGCACACCGGGCGCGGCGATGCAGTTACCACAGTCGAGAGTCCCTCCCAGGCGCGGTGAGCCCGAAGTATGCGTAGGCGCGCGACGTGGCGACACGGCCACGCGGCGTCCGATCGAGAAAGCCGGCCTGAATCAGGAACGGCTCGTAGATATCTTCGATGGCGTCGCGCTCTTCGTTGATCGCCGCGGCGATGCTGTTGACGCCGACCGGCCCGCCGCTGAACTTGTCGATGATCGTCCGCAGCAGCTTGCGATCGACTTCGTCGAATCCCTGATCGTCGACTTCGAGCATCGTCAGGGCGTCGCGCGCGACCGCCGCGGTGATTCGGCCGTCGGCGCGCACTTCTGCATAGTCGCGCACCCGCCGGAGGAGGCGATTGGCGATGCGTGGCGTGCCGCGCGACCGGCGCGCAATCTCGCCAGCCGCGTCGCCGTCGATCGCCGTGCCGAGGACGCGCGCCGAGCGTCTGACGATCTCTTCGATATCCCTTGCCGTGTAGAAGTCGATCCGGTGGACGATACCGAAGCGCGCCCTTAACGGCGACGTCAGCAGTCCGGCACGCGTGGTTGCGCCGATCAGGGTGAACTTCTTCAGTTCCAGCTTGACCGAGTGCGCGCCCGGCCCCTGCCCGACCATGATGTCGAGCTCGTAGTCCTCCATCGCTGGATAGAGGATCTCTTCGATGGCCGGCGGCAGCCGATGGATTTCGTCGATGAACAGCACCTCGCCGTGCTGGAGCTCGGTGAGCATTCCCGCCAGATCGCCGGGACGTTCGATGATCGGCCCGGCCGTCGCGTGGACTTGCACGCCCATCTCATTGCCGATCACATAGGCGAGCGTCGTCTTGCCGAGCCCCGGCGGTCCATACAGCAGGACGTGATCGAGTGCTTCCCGACGGCCGCGCGCGGCGGCAATCGACACGCCCAGGTTGTCGCGCAATCGGTCCTGGCCGATGTACTCGTCGAGGGTGCGGGGCCGCAGCCCCGCTTCGTACTGAGCCTCTTCATCGGCGCGGCCGGAGGCCAGAAAGCGATCCGTCACTGCTCCACTTCTCGTTCGAGCAGCGCGCACAGGGTGTGACCCAGCACCAGGTGCATCTCCTGGATGCGGGCGGTCGTCTTCGAGGGAATGAAGATGCCGTGGTCGACTTGGCCGGCGAGGCGGCCGCCGCCTTCGCCAGTGAAGGCCACCGTGACAGCACCGGCGGCCTTGGCCGCGCGCAGCCCGCGAATCACATTCTCGCTATTGCCCGACGTCGAGATGCCGATCGCGATATCCCCGGCACGGCATAGCGCCTCGACCTGGCGGGAGAACAGCTCGTCGAACCCGAAATCATTGCCGATCGCGGTCAGCGCGGACGTGTCGGTCGTCAACGCCATCGCGGCGAGCGCGGGACGATTCTGCCGATAGCGGACAACGAGCTCCGTCGCCAGATGTTGCGCGTCGGCGGCGCTGCCGCCGTTGCCAAAGAACAGCAGCTTGTTGCCAGACCGCAACGCGGCCGAACAGACCGACACCAGACGCGCGAACGGTCCTGCCACCACCGCACGGGTACGCTCGACGACCGCGGTGTGTTCGCTGAACTCCGAGTCGAGATACGCCTCGGCGATCGAGGCCGCATTCGCATCGGCAGGGCTGTTCATCGCATCAGCTCGCGCAGCGCGCCGCGAAGCGCCTGCTCCAAAGTGGCCTCAGGGGTCGATGTCACAACGGCGTCGATGGCTTTATCAGCCTGCTGCCGATGATATCCGAGGTTCTGCAGCGCCGAGAGCAGGTCGGTTCGAAGCCGATCGGCCGGCAACACCGCTGGCGACGCGCTGGTCGGAGCGGGCACACCCAGCTGAGCGATCCGATCGCGCAGCTCCAACACGATCCGTTCCGCTGTCTTCTTGCCGATCCCCGGAATGCCGGTCAGTCGTGCCACGTCGCCGCGGTGCACTGCCGCAACCAGATCGCGCGTCTCGATTCCGGAGAGCACCGCAATCGCGAGTTTGGGACCGATGCCGCTGATCGCGATCAGGCGTTCGAACACCTGGCGCTCGAGCTCGGTGAGAAATCCGTACAGCTGCAGCGTGTCTTCGCGCACGTGCAGGTAGGTACGCAGCGCCACCTCGTCGCCTTCGTCGCCGAGGTCATAGAACGTCGACAGCGGCACGTGCACGTCGTAGCCGACGCCATCGACGTCGACGATCACCCGGTTCGGCTGTTTGTGGTGCACGCGGCCGCGAAGAAACGCGATCATCCGGGCGTAGGTGGCCGGTAGTGCCGCCAGGACTTCGGCAAGGCAGAGGGGCGGGTCTTCAGAGCCGCCCGCGCAGATCCAGCCCGCGGAGCCGAATGCAAATGACAGATCGCGACCGCGAGTGCATCGGCCGCGTCGTGGGGCGAGGGCGCCGCGTCGAGCCCGAGCAGCATCATGATCATCTGTTGCATTTGCCGCTTGTCGGCGCGCCCGTAGCCGACCACCGCGCGCTTCACTTCGGCGGGGGTGTATTCGACGATCTCACAACCGGCTTCGACCGCGGCCAGCATCGCGACGCCGCGAGCGTGCCCGAGCTTCAGCGCGCTGCGCGCGTTGATGCCGTGAAACAGGTTCTCGACGGCCACGCACTCGGGGCGGCACGTCGAGAGCAACCGGCTCAGTTCTCGATGGATTCGCGCAAGACGCTGCGGGAAGGGATCGCCAGCGGTCGATGCGATCGCGCCGCAGGCCACCAAACGGTATCGACGCCCGTCGGTCTCGACGCATCCGTACCCGGTGCGTCCCGAGCCGGGGTCGATACCGAAAATCCTCACGCCAGGGAGGCCTCGATCTCCTTCTCCTCGATGTCGAAGTTCGCCCACACGTGCTGGACGTCATCGTGCTCGTCGAGCGCCTCCATCAACTTGAGCATGACCTGAGCGTCCTTGCCCTGCAGCTTGACGTAGTTCTGCGGGATCATCGCGATCTCGGCGCTGGCTGGCTCGAGCCCAAGCC
>Ga0207428_10000088_pt1 | contig 127963 bp, 123 predicted proteins | sample RhiMethybrSRZTD1_FD_187600 | JGI IMG/M metagenome (GOLD analysis project Ga0207428, IMG submission 187600) | Populus rhizosphere microbial communities from Tennessee, USA - Rhizosphere MetaG P. TD hybrid SRZTD1 (SPAdes) (version 3) | ecosystem: Host-associated > Plants > Roots > Rhizosphere >... | reverse complement strand
CTACAATGATATTGCTCAAGTTGAGAATGATATTCGGCTACTCTACCATTTTTTTCAGGTAGTTAGCGAAGCGAAACTTGTATTATGTATTAGATGATAAATATAGATCCTTAGATTGGATTCAGTATTCAGAAAAATACAGATGCACTTGTACTGTACCAGGAATTCTCTATCAAATATCTACTGCCTTTCAGAAATATTGTGTCAACAGGCTTAACAATATGATTAATAATGCAGCTATCTCGAAAGTTTTGCGTCAGATTGCATATCTTATCGAGTTGGAGGAATCACAGGTCAATGATTCTAATAAGAATAAATCGAATGCAGTTTTTAAGATAAGAGCATACAGACGAACTGCTGACGTCGTTGAGAATCTGTCTTCAAATGTGGAAGAAATATACAGCAAATGGAAATTAAAGGGCTTAACCGAGATACCATCAATAGGAAAGGCCATTGCTTCAAAAATGGAAGAGTATCTAACTACTGGTAAAATAGAATATTTTGAAGATCTAAAGAAAAGAACATCGATTAACGTAGAAGAATTTTATTATTTAGAAGGAATAGGTATAGGACCTAAAACAGTAAAAACCCTTCATGATAGATTGGGAATCAAGACTTTATCAGACCTTGAAAAGGCAGCGGTTGAAGGAAAGATCCATACCATTCCAGGCTTTTCATATAAAAAAGAGGAGTCTATATTAAGAAAGATTCAATCCCTTAAGAAGGGAAGGGATAGATACCTATTAGGTGACGTATATCCTCTTGTAAAGCAGATAGAAGTACGTCTCTCGAACCTCAGGGGGGTTAAGAATGCGATACTTGTTGGTTCATTTCGAAGAATGAAGGAGACAGTAGGGGACATCGATTATCTTGTATCATCTGATAATCCTGAGATTGTAATGGATTATTTCGCTTCTATGCCAGAGGTTGATGAAGTAATTGGTAAAGGACCTAGTAAAACATTTGTTAAACTAAACAATGGTATGGATGCAGATTTATTGGTAGTTCCTAAAGAAAGTTTTGGTTCAGCATTGCAATACTTCACGGGAAGTAAGGAACATGGTGTAGCTCTAAGAAAAATAGCTATTTCGAAGGGGCTACGTCTTAACGAGTGGGGCGTATATGATAGCAAATCTAATAGAATGGTCGCAGGTTCAACTGAAGAAGGGATTTACGATATACTTGGTCTAGAGTGGATTCCTCCAGAGATGCGGGAAAACAATGGAGAGATTCAGCTTGCAAAAAGAGGAAGAACAAAGGATAGTAATAATCTGAGGCTTTCAGACCTTATAAATTACAATGATTTGAAAGGTGATCTACAAGTGCACAGCAATGATACTGATGGAATGATTTCCATAAGGGATATTGCATTAGCGGCAAAAGAAAAATTTGGACTTGAATATATAGTAATAACAGATCATACAAAGAATTTAGCTCTTGTTCATGGTCTTGACGAAGCGGGTTTACTAGGTCAAGCAAATAAAATTTTAGAATTAAATGATGAAATTAGGAATCAGTCTAGGGGAGGTAATCATGACACCTTTCGAATTCTAACTGGAGCCGAAGTAAACATACTAAAAGATGGATCACTTGATATCTCAAATAATACTCTAGATAAACTCGATATCGTAGGAGCTGCGATTCATTCTAATTTCACTCTGCCTGTTGAAGTTCAAACTGATAGACTAACAACCGCATCTAAGAATCCAAGTGTAGATATCATATTTCATCCTACAGGGAGAATCATCAATAAAAGAGAGGGGTATCAGGTGAATATGGAGAAATTGCTTAGCGTGGCAAAAGATACCAATACTATTTTAGAAGTCAATGCTCACTATAATCGTCTTGATCTCAAAGATGAATATATTCGAATGGCAATTCAAAATGATGTGAAACTTGCTATTAATTCAGATGCTCATCATTATGTGCATTTTGCTTTCCTGAAATTTGGAATAGGCCAAGCCAGAAGAGGCTGGGCGAAACGATCAGATATACTCAATACATTATCTGTCGACAAAATGTTGAATGCTTTCAAATAAATGTTTAAACCTCTGGTACAGGTGATTCGTTTGTCTCGTTTAGTTTACGTTCAAACTAGATATTTATTTATTGAGTTCTTTGGTGAAGCATTAGATGAATAGCTCTAAAATGTCTAATAAGATCAAAGGAAGGTTTTCCAGAATACTTGTTGGAATAGATGGTTCTGAATCATCATTGAATGCATCAGATTATGCCATTGAGATGGCAAAAAAAGATGGTGCTCAGGTAATCGCGTTGAGCATCAAATCCCTACCATTGTCTTCTTATGGTCTAGCAGCCCCTCAAGATGAAGCAAAACTGTCCAATGAAGATAAAGAAATGCATGGTATTAAGGAATCATTGGATAAGGTCGATCAAAATGCAAAACGAAATAACATTCAAGTAAAAAAGGAAATTATCAATAGTCAGATGTCTATTGAGGCAGCAATAGTAGAATATGCAGAATCTGAAGATGTTGATCTCATAGTCATAGGGACAAGGGGGACATCAGACATCAAGAATATACTGCTTGGTAATATTGCATCTGGAGTGGTCAAGTACGCAGCGTGTCCTGTAATGGTGGTAAAATAATGGGAAAGAAGGAAGTGTCGTGACAAGTTGAGATCTCTATCATAATTTCCTCTATGATAACTCGTACCTATCTATAATGATGACAGTGCTTGTTGAATTGATGATTGGTACTTGGTATAGGAATTGGTGAAGGTGGTTATGATCTTGCGTAATACGTCTGAGTGATTAACAAGTAATTTTAGACTAAGAATTGTTTTACAAGTTTAGCTCCGGTAGATCGATCGGACAGGACTTTTGAACAATGTTCTAAGTTATGGCACTGTTCTTGAGCTGATGTGTAAAGTTAATTATTGTTGATCGCTTCAACGAAGTCGTCTAGCGTCTTCTCTTTCCTGAGGTGAACCAGTATCATACATACTTCCGTGAGTCTTCTTTTCTAGATGCTGCACTCGCTCTAGATTCGTGGCAAATTCCATCCCACATACAAAGCACTGAAAACCTGAGGGTACTGTCGGGTATTCACCCTCCGTTTTCCTTTTAATATTGGGATAATTATCAGATTTATCTTTCTGCTTTTCCTTTAGACTCGATATCCTTCCCCCTACTACGATCCGGACAATTGTTTGCCGAATATTCATCATTTGTAGGTGATTATATGGATATTATACTATAAAAAGATACATTATCCATAATAATTTTCAAATTCAGGCCCTTATATGTGATGAAACTTCAACTCATTTAATACAACCTCATAAACATTCTTAGCTTAGCCTCTAATTCTGCTTAGTATTGAAATCAAGAATGACCGGAGTTATTATCAATGAACGTGTAACAAATTCGTGCGTTGATTCAAAAAATGATATAGAATTACTTCACTTTCTTATTTTTCATCACACTCCTTTGGTTAAGTCTAGTGTATCAAATGATAATAGTATACCTATCTGATAATTTCTATGCTATTAATCATATTAATCTATAGAAAAGCAGTTGGATTTTAATGAAAATGATGGATTTAAATAAAATCTATATATACATATTCATGATTAAATTAAATTAAATGAACGATATCGATATCCCTGAGGAAATCAATGTTCACAAGCAGATCTGGGGTAAGAATGCAGAGGAGGTTATATACGGTGGTGGAAAGGAGGGAGATCAAGACGAGGAATATAGGTGTCCCTTATGCAATTCAAGAATCGATGAATTTGGATATTGTGCTTGTGGGGGTAATTTAGGAGTAAGTTAGCAGAATTGTTATAATTACTATACAGAATCTTTGCATGGCTGTGTTGCATATCTCGTATCATAATAATTACATCAAGAATAGCATCCACAGGGAGAACGATGACATCGATGATAAAAAGAACTCAGTCATCTTTCGCTCAAGCATCAGAGATAACCTGATGTTACATTAAGAAATACAGTTAAAAAATCTTAAGAATCTAGGTTATTTTACTAAATTAATTGTATCTAGCCCTCTTCTGTTCTGTTGTTCGCATCCGTAGGTAGATGTACACTCCAAACTCTATCGTTCCTAAACAGCATATCACTCTGATTCTTTATTTCGAGGTATTGGTAAAGTAAAACTAAATGTGGCACCTATTCCATCTGAATTATTTTCAGCCCATATTCTTCCTCCATGCGCCTCAATTATACTTTTTGAAATGAACAAACCTAACCCTGTCCCTGACAAAGATTTTGTGGTAAACTTTGTGAATAGTTTGGGGAGTACTTCGGTATCAATCCCCTGTCCAGTATCAATTACTCTTACTATGGTTTCAGAACCTTCCCTATCTGCTGTCAGCCGAATAGTTCCTTCGGTGGTGAATTTGAATGCATTTGATAGTAGGTTAGAAATAACCTGAGAAACCCTTTCCTTATCTGCATATACACTAATACTATTTGGTTCATATACAATATTTAGGGTATTATTGTTTTCACTGTCAAATAGAAGGCTTCTGTAATCTCCTATTATAGATAGGATTACATCGCTTAGGTCAAACTTCTCCTTGCTTAGTTTGAGTGTCTGACTTTCAATTCTAGTAACATCCAGTATATCTTCAGAAAGCCGCTGAAGTCTTCTCGAATTTCTGAGTATTGGAGTTACGTACATTCTGCCATTTTCTGGTTCTGTTGCTAGTAACTCTGAATATCCTGTGATGGCCTGAGTAGGTGTCCTCAGCTCATGAGCCGCTATATTGATAAACTCTTTTTGCATTTTGTCATGAACCCTTAATTGTTTATTAACTGTCTCAAGCTCCTCTGTTCTCCTCTTAACCTCGGAGTCTAAATTGCTATTCCATTTAGTGAGGAAAATAATGAGAATTATAGCCGCGGCAGTAGTAATCGCAAGCAAAGAGAAAGTCTCTATTCTTTGTGTAATAAGGATATTCTCAATTTGAGAGTATATTTGTGAGGTAGGCGTTACTGTAAAGACAACATATGTTGGATTTTTCTCTTCCCCATAAATAGAGATTGGATATCCAGTTGTCAACCTTTCACTCGGTCCAATTGTATAAACTGCGTAACCTGCGTTACCTGCTAATACGCTTTTCACTAAATTATTCAAATCTTTATTATGCATTGTAAAGTTCTGCGTATATTCACCAAAGAAATTCTTGTCTATCAACTGCGTATTGTTATGAGCTAGATGAGTTCCAGTTCCATCAAGAGCAGCTAAATATTGTGATTTAATATTATAGATATTTCCATAACGATTAAAAAAGTCGATAGTTGGAATATGGACCCCCACCATTCCAACATAGTCACCACTTTCTTTATTTATTATAGGATAGGTTAGTGCGATTCTATATACATCGTCAATTCCTCGATAACCGTTTGAAAATACAGGTCTAAGAGTGTCACGTGTCTTTTGAACATAATCTCTAAATGAGATATCTATATTTACATAGCTTCTGTGCCCCTCTGGTACCAGATGATATGTTGTTATGTCATTATTGTCAACAATGAAAAGTCCATCTACTTTAGTTGTAGCATTGATTTGATTAAATCTGTTCAGCATCAAGTCATTTACGTTATCACCAGATAATTCGCCTTGCTGCAGGTACGTAGAATCTGCTAGTCCTTGGAGGATATAAGTAACAGACTGAAGGTTAGCAGCAATGTGCTCTGCCATAGCTTTAGTAGATTCCATCTGGGCGTTTCTTTGCTGTTCAAATAGACTTTTTCTGACATTGTCTTCTGTAATATTTTGAAGATAAAAAAACAAGCTATACGAAACGATAATTATTAATATTGTGGAAATAATACCGATTTCTTTTGCATGACTAGAAAATAACGTACTTGTGAACCCTAGTTTCCTTATCCAGTCCTGCAATTCAGGTGTCTAGTTGACTTACTTAGGTTAAAAACTCTTTCGAGCTATTAAATACTGTCTTCTCTATGATATGGTTGTCAAATTACTTGCTACTCCGGGATATTTATCATGTACCACAATCCGGGTCACCCCACACAAAGCCCTGAGCTATAATCATATCGTATCCATCGGCATATTCTCTTAAGGTGGTTTCAATGTCTGACATATGCACATTATCTTTAAAATCAACTTCGGGACCATACTTACTTTTCAGTGCTTGTGCAGCATTGAATCCAAATGCCCCCAGCCTGCATCACTGAATAAAGCGTCAGTTAATAGAGCTATTGCAATCCCTTTACCTGAACCACCAGTATCATTTTCCATTGTCTGAGCTGTTGCAGATGGAAAATATGATTGTGTTAGCTGATTCTCTAGGGTTTCCATGTGATATATAATAGAAACAGAGATCATTAGGATAACCGCAACACATGATCCCAAAATAAAATAATTTATGTTTACAATCGTTAGATAAATTATCTTGAATACTAATCTAAAATTTTGGTACCAATTGCCCTTATACCATAGTGGAAATGAATTGTAGTTCTACTAGACATTGTCAGATAATTACATGTGCATTAGATGAAAGAAAGAACTCAACTCAAAGCTTTTGAAGAATGGCTAAAAGATGCTCAATAATGCTTGGATAGAAAGTGGTCACTAAAGAAACTCTATTACAGTGCATGTTCATAAATATACAAGCTACTAATCTGAGTTGTACTGGTCACATTCAGGGATCCTCCAATATGTTTTTCATAACAAGTATTCATTTTTTGCCAGCAATCAACTTTTTAATCTCATCAGCTATCTTTTTCAATCCTGTTGGCACTCCTAAAGCTGTATCAGCCCATGTAGTGGTATGTACCTTATCATCCATCGTAATTGAAAGATTAGACGCTACGTAGGTTTCATTTTCTTTCGGAGAATATGTTGTCTGGGCGCTAAAGAATCCTTCTCTAATTATTGCGTCTCTTAAGTCCTTTAAATCTGAATCATTGATGGGCTGCCCAGAAGTCATTGCACCCGTGGCATCAGTGGAATAGGTAAGAGTCTTTGTATGTGGGTTATACGAAATTAATAAGTAACGAGCAGTAAGTCCACCTGATTCAATATATTTAAAACTTAGAGCTAAGGTATTCGACATCAAAGGGAATGTACGCTGCAAAGTATTATAGAGTTATCAATTCATGATTTGTTAGTCCCTCTTACTAGTTCTGCGCCAGTGGACAGAAGTGACCTAAGGCTAAGACTGTTTCATTACGAGATTTTGGCTTGCATTGATTAATACAGAAAAGCTGCAGGATTTCCAAACCAACTCTAAGAGTGCTATTAACCATTGAAATTAGATTATTGAATATTGATTATAGTATGTACCTCATATTCTTTTGTCTTATCAAAATATTCTATTTTCCCATCATGTTAAATAAAAATGCTATAATAATGATAAACAAGTTTCTAGGTAAAGGTGTTATTTAAGACAAGAGGAGTCTACCAGCAAGCTCAAATATTTTTAGTGTTAAGTAAATCTAATCTACCATTGTCAGAGTCACCTCTAATTGAAGTTCGTACAATAAAAAGGGCAAATCTTAATGGCGGCACACTTATTGATGGCTTTCCCAGTGGGGGACTAACTAATTCTATTTCCTCGATGTGTTTTATGAAGTCCTTACGAAATGAACTTATTTCTGTGCTGGACTCGTCAGCATTTCCACCCCTATCTATGATCTATGATGGAATCGCAAACTTTCCAGCAAGAATTTATGCAAATAAAGATCTCAAGGTAGCCTTTCTTATATCCGAATTAAATCTGGATCAATCTATGTATTATGCCGTGTCACGAACAATTTTTCAGTGGGCAATGGATAATGGATGCAAGCTTGTGATCAGCTCAGGAACTATATCTACTGAAGAGTCAAAACGGTCCCCTAAGGAATACGAACTGCAGAACGTATATGGTGTGGCCAGCACTAAGAAAGCAAAAGAAACAATGAAAAATATTGGGACGGTACTCGAGTTACATAGCGGGTCTGTAAATGGAATCCCTGCGCTATTATTAAACGAGGGCGCAAGAAGGAATTTTGATGTTATTGTTTTGCTAGGAAAAATAGTAAAGGGATCATCAGAATTCAGATCAGCTGCTGCAATTTCAGAAGTAATCATGAAACTAGTCCCTGGATTATCGTGTGATATCCGTGATCTGATTACGAGAGCAAAAACTATTGAACAAGATCTAATGAAGGTTAGAGCTGGACAAAAAAATTCTACTATAAATCTATACCGATAGTCACGTTGGGACCTATTTCTTTGTTAGTTAAGTTTACAAATCATATTAATTCAATTATAACTGATGATAGGTAGGATAAATCAAGTCTTGAAGAATCAATCGAATGCAATCGTATCTTTTTCATAAAGTGAAAGGAAGGGAACAGCAAACAGATTTCAACTATGTAGCGACGGCTATCATCGCTTCATGATTTTTGATGAATAACTTATTTAAGGACAAAGCGGAAAAGAGGCGATTCATAATCCAAAGTCTTGTTGCTGCAATAATCTTAATAGGTATCTTTTTGACTATAGTCCTATAATTCCTACATATTACGTCATGTGGCAACCATGAATATATCTTATATCCTATTATCCTATTACTTACCCATTAGATTATTTAATATACACTACAGTTTCAGGGATACTTGATGTATAGTACTGACATGGATTGGATCCCGATCACTCTTAAGTTCAGAGGTAAATGTATCGAATGCGGCAAAGAACTCACCTCCGGGCAAGCACTTTGGTCAAAGTCTACCAAATCTATTAAACATATAGAATGTTCTCAAGGAAAAGCTGATCAAGAAACCTCAATCAGTACCAGAGAATCTACTACTCACAGACAAGAGATAAAAGTCAAAAATAAACGATATGAAGAGACAATGATACAAAAATGCTTTATATGCGATAAATGGGTTAACGATGAATACGCCTCTTTCCGTTATTCTAATTATATAGAATACAAGTCTCATTCCTATGTCTGTCAATCATGCACACAAGATGAGAATGCATTCGAAAACTATAGACAGTCATTTATACAAAAAATCAAAAAATTAAAGTAAGCAATTCTATTTTAGTATTCAAAATCAGAACCAGATGTTTTTCTACTAAGCACATAATATTTGGAGCTCAATCGTACTTCGATGATACGATCATCCCCTTAATCTTCAAAGTCAGGAAAAGACTAAGATCGAATTCTGTTCAAACAATCTAAATTAAGTCAGCTGGATTTGTTGTAGATCCACAGATTAGATTGCCATGAAAGATAATCGGAACTGATATTGCCATTGCAAAATATGTAACGTTTTCTGAAAGTTTAAAGGACTATCATCCAGATATCAGGATACAATAGGATATGATAGGCCATGATTAATGATATATTCCATAATTCGGTACTAAAATTCAGGTTGACGATGTTGTGAATAGCGTATATAGAATATCTGCAGTTACATTGATGATTAAAAACATGAAGAGGTCATGCGATTTTTATTCCAACATTCCTGGTTTTAGACTGGCGTACGGTGGCTCCTCCAACGATTCTTTTACTACGTTTGAAATAGGGGGAGATATGCCCAAAATGTATTTAAATTTGGAATTAGCGACAAACCGTAACTCTGAATATGATATATCTCCTAGACACTTTGGAAGGGTGATTTTTCATACTGATAACGTAGACAAGCTGTATTCATATTTCAAGGGCAAAGAAGGAATTTCAAAAATCATATTGTTTGAGAATGAACCAACAAATGCACCGTGGGGCGAGCGATATTTTCACATATTGGAACCAGATGGATACCAGCTTTCATTTGCGCAGCCATTAAATGATATATAAATCGAAGACTTTTTTTTATGGGAACACTATCGAGAAAATATCTGACAAAAATAATTGATCCTTTTATTCATCTCTTCTGTGAGCTCGTCTCTTAGACTGGATTAATCCTGTGAGCTGATAACCATATTCTAGATTATGCTTAACATGGTTAATTCCGTACGAACCATGTGGCTCAAATTTGCCATCCAAAACATTTTCAATATATGTTTTAGCCTGCTTTATGGAATTTGCAGCACGCTGAAGTTGATGCTGGGAAAGTTTCCTTCCAATATCTTTTTGAAGCTCTACTTTGAATTTCTCCTCTGAGCCGTGTATTAACTCACAATATTTTTGCAATTTACCGTAGTTTTCGCACAAATGTCTCAATCTTTTAATGTCTATAGTTTGCAGTTTGAGAAGTGATAGTTCTAATTCCTTTCTGCTCCTGCCAGTTATCTTATTGAGACTTTCAACTATTTTTTCCTTGTCAGCTTCAACGACATGGAGTTCATCTTTTTTCCTTTTTTCTATGGTAGCAATACTAGAAGCTGTCGCTGATGTTGATGCTGTGGCAGATACAGTCTTCACGACTACTGAAGCGGTACTCGCATTCGCCTTTCTTTTTTGATAGTAGAGATCTACCTGAAACGGTGCTATTTTCTTACCTTCAATATTTATCCCCTTAGCTAGGATAGCAACTACATCGACAATAATATTTGGATATGCCATCTTTAGTTTATCATTTGAACTTTCATAATTTGCCATAATATCTCTGTAGATTCTGAAGATTATGTCATCGATTGTTTTAGTCCTTGTTTTTTCCTCAATGTTTGTAGCAACTGCAACAGTAAGAAAATCGTAGGTTTCTGTCTGGGTTAGTATATGTTTATTGGCCAAGCAAGAATCTGCTATTGCATTTAAACATAGAATCCAACTACCAAAGGTCTTTATCTGATCTAATGAAGAATTCTCAAGGTGACGAATAGCTCTTTCGCTCATATCCTTATACTTACCTATTTTTAACATTTGCAGGCATTTATCTAACGCTGCCCTAAGGGGTTTCATCACCTCCTCATATTCTGAGAACGGTAAGGGAGTTGCTTTATCATTTTGATTCTTACTTTTCATATTCCTATCGCCTCTAATGATTTGCCAAATATCTATGTGTCCTGAATACCATAATATGACATGCGGGATTATTATCAAGTTTCGAATATAGATATGTATCTTTAAATTCCATTTATTTTCAAAAGATAATTATGGTAAAATCTTCTAAGTTCATTATGTCTACTATAGTAGAGAAACAAAAAAGATTTGGTTGGAACCTTTAATCTGCCATGTCGGTTTGTGATTCGCCGTTGGGTATCTTTTTGTCGTCGGTAGGCCTATCTCCAGAAATACCCCCTTCATCAGTACCTTCACCGGTATTTTCAATAGGAGTAGGTTGGCTATTTTCTTCACCGCCGTAGCTTGATTCATTACAATCTTGTACCTCCTGTTCTGTGGTGGACCCATACCCTGATTCAGCATCAGAAAGACATCCTAAGAATTTTTTGTATGCTGTGCTATCTGACTTCGTCTTATCTTCTTTGTTATCATTACCTCCATTGACGACAGCTTCTTCTTTATCTGGTAGGTTGCTTTCTCTTTCGCTACCCTCACTATCTCCTCGCTCTGGAGTACCTGCAGCGTTCAACTTATTTTGTGGAGGTCCGGCTGTGGCTCCGTCTACTTCGTCTATTCCATATTTAGAACTCAATTTATCATTGGCTGGAATTCCGCCTTCAGACCGATCTATTCCTTGGTCATCTGCTGGAAAACCACTATATGCACTATTTGTACCGTCGTCCAGAAATGTATCGTAACCACTGTTGTTATCCTCATCATCTTCTTCATCCAGTGCCCCTAGATCTACCGTCGCAAAACTCATTGATGAAGTCATCACAGAAGTCAATACTGCTATAGTTAGCACGGACAGAAATATAGCTTCTTTTACTTTCAACTTTCCTCAGTCTGCAATTCATCTCTTCCGATTAAACTATTGAGAACCAATTTTCTCATAGTTTTGGGTTTGACTTTAACATTAGATTTTGTCTCTGCTTAAGATTAGAAAATAATGATACTTACGATTATTAGTAGTGATTTAAATTATCATATACGTTATTAATAATACAGTTAGCATTGCAGCACGCTACTCTTGTAACATATACACGCTGGCCCCCACATTTTGCTATGTCCTAGTTTATGTATAGCTACTATACCATAGTATTATTATTACAATGAAGTACTGAAGTGTGTTATTATCTTCGTGAATATTTTCTTCCATGTATCAGTGAAAAAAGAATAGGAAATGACCGTATATCTGGAGCATGGCTCATTTGATTCAATTCTTTGCCTATTCAACAGTGTAACCAGTGGGAAGCTAGAGACTTGTAGTTTGCTTTGTTCTGGTCTTTGTTGTAGATTTCTCGGTAATATCCTTGGTATCTAGCTCCGATTGTGGTTTCCTACTCACAGATTCCTTGACGGTTTGCGCTGTATCATGGGCAGTTATATTTACTTCCTCTGCAGCATTAATAGTCTCACGTATTACGCCTCGTTCCTTCATATCTTTGGCAACGTCATTGACTTCTTTGGCTGTATCGCGTGCGGCAATAGTCGCCTCTTTAATGGCCTCGGTAAGCTCATCAATTGCACCACTTTGGCGAATAACTCTCACTGCTTCCCTTATTTTATATGAAGATTCACGAATATTCTTTGCTATATTCTTAATGGCCTCTGCCGTCTGCTCCGGGGTCATATCTCTTACTGACGTTCTTCCGGTACCTGTCGTAGAGGTATTGTTTTCTGCTGTTGACATAATGTGTATTGTAACTTTATGCTATAAAAGGTAACGCAACCAAGGACAAATAAATCAGTAATATTGAGGTTGAAAGTTTAATGATCTATTACTCTCTAACCGTGTGGTAAAAACTAGATGCTTCTTTAACAGCCTCATCTGCGTTATGAATTAAACCAGATTTTCTAGAAAGGGTTATAGTAAGGCGCACCTCATCGGTGAGTGCTCTAATTGAGTCAAGCATTTCTTTGATTGCGGACGTTATTTCGCTTATGTTGTTCTTATATTCTCCAGAGGTTAATGTGTTATGAGCTGCTTCGAGCATTTCCGAAGCCTCTTCAAGGATTCCTGTCTTTTTTATTTCAAGAACCGAATTCTCTATCTTCTTTGAGGTCGTTTCAATAGCTTCCGCAGTCAGACGTATATTATCAATATTTTTTATCATCTCTGGTTCTTTCAAAGACTCCATCATCCCTCTCGCTTCTTTAGTAGTTTGATAAATCTTTTCAAGGGATTTATAAACTTCCGGGGAGCCCAGAGATTTCATGATTTCTGCCGCATCGGAGATTGTATCTCTAAATCCCTTCGATTTATCTCCCATTTACTGGCTAATGCACTTGCAACCTAATAAACCTCTGCCCCCCCCTTGAGTTATTGAAATTTGTTCGTCTCTATTTTTGCTTTCCTAGAAAACTAGAATCTGGGGAATCCCCAAAATATTAACGCTAAATTTATCCAAGGGGGTTGACCGAATATCTTATTTTTAGTCCTAGAAGTATAATGTTGGATGCAACACCCACGGCGTTAGCCCAAATAATAACAAGGTCATCGATAAGCATACCATAGATTACCCATAGGGCAAGACCAACTGTTAAATAAAAAATTAGCCAAAAAGAAACATCATCCATCTTTTTTGTTTTGAATCCCTTAATTATCTGTGGTATACTGCTATATCTAGTAAATAGTGTAGCTATAGCGCCTATAAGAAAAGCTAGAAAACCAAACTCGTAACTTATTGTTTCTCCTAAGAAATCCATCTACATCACCATATCCGATAATCGTAGTTATGCATTGTTGCTTCATATTCATGTTATATTCTTCCGTTCAATACTTATAATACGAGAATTACTTTGCTTAGCCTTAACCTGGGATTTGGGCTCAACTAGTGTTGAATAATTCAACTATGTAAGAGGCATGAAGAGATTAGGAACATTTGTTCATTGGGTTAAGTAACTTTGCAGCAACAAGTAATAATTGAATCTCATAAAATAAAGTATTCATTAATTTGAAATATAGAGAATATTCAGATGAAGACCACTTAGAGTCAACTTTTTAACATGTATAGGAAAAGCTCAATTAGAAACAACCACGTTAGAATATGAATAAAATGAAATTATGCAGCTACTCATCTTTTATACAAATATTGATATGTTGTATTACACAACCTCACCTTATATGTACTCAATATGCAACCTAATCTACCGATTGAAAAGCATTTTGTTACCATCATATAATCCTACTACATGTAGGTTATCAAGAGAACTAGATATGATAGTTATCGTACACATTGTAGTTCATGAGCTAAATGGTCCATGAGTATCGAGACAGGATTTACATAAGGAAGGATATTCTATTGAAACTCTATGACTATGGCGAGCTCAATCAGAGCAAGCTTATGAGCTACTGTGGTCTAAATAATGTTAAACACAAAGATCTCCTCGATGACTGGTGAAAAAGAATATGATAAACAGGTTAGAAGAAGCTTGGGGGAGTAAGAATATCATAAAATACAGGATTTCGGAAAAAGGCAGAGAGATATTGAGAGATTCTAGAACCGTATGAGTCATTATTTCCTAGAATGAACCCAAGAGGCAGGATCGATGTCTAAGGATACGCCTAAGATACCTGTGGTACCAATGATACCAAATAAGAGGTTGTTACATCATATGATCCAACGGAGGAATAACATTTTGTGACAATCAAAGACAATACAGATGAAAATAGAAGTAAATCAAAAGATAATATCTTTGAAATAATGGACGGGATTATAGCTCAGTTAAACAAAACTAAGAAGATGTTTATCATAATGATTCTCACAATTATGATTATCCCACCAATCTCATTTGCTGTTACCTTTGCATTAGTAGGGCCCCCATTTCCATTCCATGATAAAGGAATTGCATCTAACAGCTTTGGTCCAAATTTTAATCCTGTCTTTGGTATAGCACGGATGATTCCATTTCTAATCTCGATTGTATGGTTAGGTGTAGGGATATGGCAGTGGTTTGTGCTCTCGAAGTGGACCAAGAGATACGAACGCTATAAGGAATTGAAGGAAAGTATCGATGAGAAATTGAGTAACGAGGATAAAAGCTAACCTAAAATACATCCATAGATTCACAAGGGGAAACACATGACGGAAGCGACTATTTATGGATGTCAATTTACTTTCTACAGTATTTTCAAACAATTAACTAGAACAAGAATGTCTAGAAAACTGATATCTCTAAAATATATAAAGCTAAAAACTAACTTCATACCCATAGAATGTAATAGTATAGGAAATGAATGGTACAAGAATGAATTATGACAATTTTCCTAATGGTGGATGATACAAATGAGTGTAAGATTAAATCAAGATAATACAGAAGACTCTATCAAATCACGTAGATCTAAAGTACTGGAGTTACTGGTGAAAGGATATGACCACGATGAAATAGCTGATACATTGCAGATTCCTTGGTCCACTATTTCCGGAGATATCCAATATATTAGACAACAAGCCCAAGAATCTCTTCATGAACATATCCAAGAAAGATTGTCAGAGGAATATCAAAGCTGTCTAACTGGAATAAATAGGATATTGAAATTAACCCTAGATATCGCAGAAAACCCAACGACTACTGATGATAAGACAAAGTTGCAAGCATTGACTCTTGCAAACGAGTGCTACAAAGCCAAGTTGGATTTGACTACTAACAGCGTGGTTGTTACAGACACTATCAGTATGCTTAAAAATAAACTGGATCACTTGAGCACTTCTAAGAATGAACCATCACAGGACCTTCAAGATAATAGGTTAAAAAAAGATTATGAAGAATCACAACGTCAACAGCAAACTGCCAGTGGTATTTTCTAGAATGTAACTATGGTCCACAAAATAGTCTCGTAGTATCAAGATTTTCTTTTAGTCAGCAGGCATGAAGTTACTGGACATCGCCGTTCATAAGAATGTAGTATGATGAGGGGGCTATTTCACTTGAAATATTGTCATGTTGTACCACTTTATTAGTATATTTTGACTTTTTGATTCTTGTAATGCATTGTAATGGAATTAACCCATTTTATTATGATGTCCTTTACCATAGATACTAACCTTTATTTCATGACATACTGAAATCGCCGAGTTGGTTAATGGAAGTGAAGTTTATTCTGGGCGGGTCCTAATGTTGGATATACTGACCAATAACAAGACCAGTATTCTTACAAAAATACTTTTGCATTATTGTTGCAACAATAATCTAATATTGAAAATATAAAATATGTAACAAAGGACTATATTGTCATTGTAAGTGAGTTACCTTGTGGATTCGAAAAATTGAACAAGAAAATAGCAAAACTGTCTTTATCTATAATGGTTGGTATAATAACGATGTTTCTTGTGTATATCGCATTACAGACTTCTATGAAGGTCCCGTCCCTAGATCGGCTTCCAATACTACCTGGTGCGGCTGTATCAATTGTTATGAAAAATGATGATGGGTTTGCTAATTCTTACAATTCGGATGATTTCACAACTAGGTATGTTTACATTAAAGGAAATGGAAGCATTTTTGAATCTGATCCGAATTCAAATTCAATTGGAGAATACTTGGGCTCAACAGGAGAGATTACGATGACAACGGGAAATCACTTTGCTTGGGAGGTTATAAATAAGAGAGGAAATTCACTTTATTACGTAGATTCTATAACAGGTGATATTATTGTCAAATCAAGTTTATCAGAAATAAAATCTTAACAGAGCAAGGATCTATTTTGTTGGATACAAGTTTAACACTGGTTCATAAAAAAGTTACTGGATGTCGAGTTAACCATTTTTCCAATTTATTATCCTTTGTGGCTGTATCAAGATACAGAATTTCCCTACGCCTGTGGTCAGATATTGAGGATACTTTTCATAAAGTAGTCTATGTACCCTTTGTATGAGTCGATTTTGTGTATTTTCGATACTATTTATTAGTGAAGCAGTTCCTTGAATCATGATAAACCAGATTTTCTTCCAATCTTCATTGTACTCATCAATTAGTAGAGCAACATTAGGATTTGTGTGAATATTCTTAACCCGCCTAAGATTCTCAGGTTTGGAGCGCTTGGCCTTCTCGTCAATTGGGATATAAAAATTATTGCCATCGTATATAAACACAACCGGTACCAGATGTGGTTTGCAATCTTCTGAACCGACTGTAGCAAGCCTCGCTACTCTGGCATCGCATATAATAGTTCCGAGATCTTTCTGATTTGACGACACTCTAGTTCTCATTTCAATATATTTGTAATCACGTTAATCTATTTTTATCATTGGTCATGGGTGGTAAATGGTGGTGCTACAAATATTCATGAGTGATATTAGTATAGACTACCGATTTATGCACTGATTTAAATTGCTCAATAGGTTCAGGAATGGTCTGGCAATTAATGTTGATTTGTCACGTATTCTCGCCGATACTAAATCGTCTATTCAAAACTTACAAGAAGGAGAGTTCTGCTACTGAAAGAGAATATACTGCCAAATCCATAGTTCTTGCTAATAACAAAGAATTTATTATAAATCTAGTTAAAATCAAAAAGAGTTTAAATTGTCTTCATTCACACTAAAGTATATGTCAGCCAATGTAAAGGTAAATTGGAGTGTATTCTATGTTAAGAAAGTATTGTAAAAAGTGCAAAAAAGAATTAGCGTATGAGTCAAAATATTTAGTATGCAAAAATTGTCATTTGGAAATCATATTATTACAGGATAATATTGGGTGGTATACATACTTATTAGAAAGTGGAAGACTCTGAAGCCTGATAATCCAATGATTTGTTGGTGGATGACATGAATCAATGAATCTTAGCAATAGTAGCGACACTAGCGCTAAAGATCCTGCACCAACATTTTACAATGGTTTTTAACGATTAAAAATAGTTCTAAGCTAGCACGTGTACATTTCTTATAGTCCATGTCAAGTCTCTTTTCTAGACTGTTAGAATGAATATATTAATTCAAGCGGATTGTCCTAATACATATCACATTAAAATAGGAGCTATAGATGCTTCTCAATCCAGAAATAATAATAGATTATAGATACAAAGTACAATGAATCAGAAAAGTTTCGTAATAGCTGCAATACTAGCAGCAACTGCACTCTCTGTCATTGCAACACCATTGGCATATGCTCAGGATACGCCAGAGGAAGACCCTGCAACAGGGGATACCAGTACAACCAGCACTGATCAAAATGTGAAACAAAAGAACACCGGAAGTGGTGAATCAGTCAACTTCAACTGTGGTGAAAACCTAATCAAAGCTGGTGTAGAGGACCAAGAGTGTGAGTTCGAAGATTAGAAAGCAAGCAGGTAATGACAAATAAGTCATTGCAGCTTTCAATCCCTTTTTTATTTTTTTCTTTCAAATCTTTCGGTATCGAATGTAACAAATAGATATATACATTCTCAGGAAATAGGCAATAGAGGAGCTCAAATGACATACAACGCAATCCAATAATCATCATTTCGTATGGTATCGTATCGTATCGTATCTCCGGTATGCTTTTGTCTTTAATACTCCTCTGAGCCAGACTTATGACATACATCTATCCCCTATTGCCAGGCGATTATACATCACGTGAGAATATATTCAGACGGGTGAATATTGATGCATTAAGAGGCTAATTAATAGTCATTCAAAAAGGTAATACTGTTGCATTCATTCTAGATAACGTGGTAACCCAATAACAAGACGAAAGAACATAGACATCGCAGAAACATCCAGGAAACATTCTGATGGTTCAACACTCCCATGCTCCGGGCCTATCAAACGACAATGCTATGGAATAATAGATCCCAAGTCTGTTCACCCATCTGACTCAAATCTTGAGCCATGGAAGGCTGGACAAGCTGACTGCCAATTACGACGGAGCCCAGAAGAATCGCTGCTGAAATTGAGGTCAGAAATATTTTTCTGTTGAGATTGTCTTAATTATGTTTAAGATGGTCTCAGAATATGAAGACTACTAACTAAGAGAGAGTGAGTTCAATTAAGCACAGTTAACGATTAAATATGCTTTACTACCAGACAACCAGGATTGCAAACTTGTGCAAGACGTTGGGAAGGATAAGAAGATATCAACAGGAGCGAGAGAAAGAGAAAGAGAAAGAGAAAGAGAAAGAGATATAGAATTTGTACCAAGTATGGCTGCAAATTTTTATAACTCAAAACAGTACAACATATGAAATGTCAAATAGATTTAGTTGGGATCTTGTTGTTGGACATGAATTCCCATCGCAAAGCCTAAGCCGCGTCAGGACCTTTGCGATTTAGTTAACGAAAATTGTAAGGACGTCCATAGAGGAGTTTGCCATTTATCTTGGGATTAGTGGCAGCTACCACATCACACTTGCGAGTAGAGGAGATAATCAGGACGCATTTGAGCAGCGAACAAAACATTTTATCGAACTCGACTCTAAGTTATCAAAAATGAATCTGAAGTCGCTTTTTTCTGCGTTGCTGACTGTGCTGGTTGCTATCGCTTTATTTTTTTCCCAGTCTTCTACTATTGAGGTGCAAGGCCAAGAGGTGGAAACCGTCCCGGAAAAACAACAACAGGTGAGTTGTGGAAGTGTAATCACCGGAAGGGTCACTCTTAGTAGTAATCTGAACTGTAATCATGACGGACTGATCGTAGGAGGAGGGTCTGCAACGATTGACTTAAATGGTTTTCAGATACGAGGTCCGGGGATTGATAGCTCAAAAATAGGGATCGCAGTCTCCGAAGATAACGTCAAGATTGTGGGACCAGGGGTTATTACCGGTTTTAAAGCGGGAATCTTAGTTACCGGTGCTAGTGAGTTTTCAGTCAGCTCAGTCGTATTGCAAAGTAACGAGGTGGGGATTCTCCTTACAGGTGTCGACTCGGCGACTATGGAGGAAAATAATTTGAGGAACAATTTGGTGGGGGCGACTGCTTATTCTTCTAACGGCCTAGATATTGCAGACAACCTTATGACCAAAAATGCCCTGGCCGGAGTTTTGCTTGTAAATACCGACGGATCTGCTGCTACTAGTAACAATATTCAAGGAAGTCAAAAAGGAATATTCTTGGACTCACAAAGTGCCGAAAACACTGTCCAAATGAATAATGTACGTTTTAATGTAGTCGGCCTAGATAACGCTAACGGATTGGCACCAGCTTCAAATAAAAATACATTCTCAACCAATATATGCGGTACGAGCAGTCCAAGTGGATTGTGTACCGGCAATTAGTGGCCAAACAATAAACCTCTGCAAGGGATATCTTATCCCATGATAAGGGGTAACATTACTACAATGATAACACCACAAATCATTATACCCTCAACTTCTGTAACGATGTAGGATTATTTTGAGGGAGACTGTTGGTCCTGAATGGTATAATTCTACTGGCCCTGTAGCTTGCTCCTGTATGTTATATTCTGATGTTGGATCTAACTAAAAAATAGTAGCAGGTGGACTCAAAGTATGATCAGCTCAGTTGAATCCAACTGCAATCTCCGGGGGATCTTTTGTCGATTCAAGTCAAGTAGGTATCAGGAGCTTGCTCAGGTGCTGCCAGCGATATAAGCGATAGTGTTGGATATCAGTGGGAGAGGGTAGGGTAGGAGTACCTTTAAGCTTTTAGCTTTATCTATCTATAAGGATCACCAAATGACCAAATAGGATCACAGTTTAGTCATGTAAGTCTTAATAGAAACCATAAAGCACCTTTATCGTATGACTCAAAAGAAAAATAAAGAAAAAGTTAGATCCTCTTATCAGATTGTTGCTGCAAAATATGCAGATAAGATAGAAAGTTTTCTTAGAAAAGAGAATCAATCATATTCTGAACCTCGTATAGCTAAACTAGTTTTCAATATTGCTCTGACTAAGAAAGGCAATATTCCTACATCAAAAAAAGATATTAGATCGCTATCAAATATCAGAAACGCATTGAAAATCCTTGTAACAGAGAAAAAAATTATAGAATCCCTAACTGAGGATCCTAGGACAAAAGAACAAGTAATGCACTATTCCATTGTGGGGGACGCAACAACATGATTTTCATATATATCTGTTTATACAGAAATCTACTTTTAGAATAGTATTTAGTAATAATCGAGATAATTTGTATGGGAAAATATGCATTTGTACAATGTGATGATTATGAATGATAGCATAAAAACTTGGTTTCATTTGATATGAACTAGGGATATACTTAGTACTAATTTGAGATTCTTATAAATACGTAGTCTACAATTCTTTGATGAATCATTAATGAAATATAGAAGTAGAACTGACATAGTTGGGTTAATTCTAGAGGCTGCAAACGGTGGAGGCGCAACTAAGACTAAGATAATGTATAAAGCGTTTCTTTCATATAATCTCATGAAAGAATATTTGACGCTACTAGCTGAAAATGAACTGCTGGAATATGAAGAGGGAAATCAAACCTATAGAACTACTGAGAAAGGTATGCGTCTATTAGAAATATACAACAGAATGGACGAGTTGGCTCCTATCAATTACCAATAAAATGTAGGCAAAAGAATTACCATTTATGCTCCCGAGTAGAGGATCAGGCAGTATTTGGGATAATTGAGATATTTTTTATTTTAGGTCTAGACGGTACGTAGGAGCTAAGTTGGTAACTTTTGACAGTCGTTATAACAGGATGGGTCTTGAAAAATAGACCGATTCTCAGGTTTTATTTATGCGTATGATCGGTCAGGGAAACAGTTTTAATCGATGGGGCTGAATATGATCAGCAATTCAACCCTGAGAGTTGCTGATAAAAAATAATGATAGATAGTAACAATAAGAGAATTTTAGTAGTGGATGATGAACCCGATATCACCTTAATGTTAAAAAAGGTTCTAGAGGATAATGGTTTTAGCGTTGATTCATTTAATGAGCCGTCTTCCGCGATACAGAATTTTCTGCCAGGAGTCTACGACCTCTTGATACTTGATATTAAAATGCCAACCATAAATGGTTTTGAATTATATCTTAAATTACGGGAAAAAGACCAGAACTTTAAGGTATGTTTTCTCACTGCACTCAGTGAATTGCGGGATTACGAAGCGTATAGAAAAGAAGTTTTTCCAAAATGGGGCGAAAGATACTTTGTTGCAAAACCAATTGAAAATGATGAACTAATAAGAAGGGTCAATGGCATTGTATGGTCATATTAAATGCTATCACAAAAACCATGTTCACACTCAGAATCAGTTTGCCATATTCTCGGAAATAGGTTGGGAAAAATTCATAATAGAGAATTCTGATATCAGTCCAAAGTATCAGATAAACTTAATCAACGAAAGAATAATTTCACTACAAGCCCTCATAATTATCATACTTGCTTCTTCTTATATTTACCGAAGCAGAATGATTATGCAAATGAATGACACATATCCCTATAAATCCAATAATCCCACCAATAATAGCAAGAAAAATATTTTCAGGTAAATTACTTGGTATTCCGAATTGTCTTATCATTATTTGTATTATTACTGTAATAAGAATACTAGAGGAACCTATGGTTGCTGTAATGGAAGCCCCTATTCTACTTATGCCAGTAGAATAGGACAGTGATCCAATAAAAGGAAGTAATGCAAAGAGTGATAATATTATGATGGTGTTCATCAATACACCTGGTTGTTGAGATAAGGACCACTCTGATACTGATGCTATCTGTAAAGATTCATGCGAAAGCCCTACCATAAATCCTAACAAAATTATTCCAGAGACTAGCATAGAGGCGCCTGCTGACTCTATAGGTTTATGCACTGTAAGGAGTTTAGTTAGAAAGAGAACACCAATTCCAAATCCTAAAGCAGAAAGAACTGCTTCTATGTCTCCAAATGTAACTAGTTCAGAATGTAATGGAGACTCTACTACCGCATGTGTGCCCTCCAAAATATCAGTCCCAATATCACTCACTAGAGAGATGATTAATCCTGTCAATGCAAGAACAATTCCAGCAACCTGAACCGTGTCTAGTTTCTCATTCAAAAAAAGGCGTGTCAATATAACAATTATAACAATTTCAAGAGGACCGGCTATGAGCAACTCTTTTGAGGCACCAATTCTGTTGATGGAATCATACCACGTGAATATCCCTACTGCAAGGAAGAAACTAGCAAAAATTAGATCTTTCCATGATTTTAGAAATAATCTGGAAAATTCTTTCCTTTTATTCAAAAATAATGCTACTAACGATAGCATCATGCCTGCTAGGGTTATGCTTATTGCAGAAAGCAGAATAGGAGTAATATGCAGGAAAGTCGCAGTTATATATTCAATGAGAATAGATTCTATAGATATGGTTATTGCATAGGTGTAGGCCATAAAAAATCCCGAGGACTGCAAATACTTGAGAAGATTAACCACTATTAGTTGACCCAAAAAGTATGATTAAATACCTGAATATATGACTGTTGAATCTCTTGCAGAGGATACATTATGTCATATGCACTGAGTATTATGATTTATCAAGACTCTTATTAAAGACGTGGTTAACCTTGTTAGCCTAATAATAAGTAGCCGCAGGAGACTCAGCGGGTGGTGGGAGCCTTGCCGAGTCTAGGGCTCTCCTGCGACAGTCTCGGTGGTGATTGAGCCCTTGTGTTTACTGTGAAATATCATTTATTACCAATAAAAACAAAGACTCCGAGTCACCGTTATTGTTAACGTCATTGATAAAGTACTCTCTGAATATCACTTCTATGGTTGTATATTCGTGTAAGTAATGCGGTGAAATAGATTCTTTGTTTAGTTACTCTGAATTTTTCTTAGTCCAAAAGCCAGATGTAATCTGGTTCGTTGCCAACAGTAGCCTTCACTAAACCGATACTATTATTTAGTAGAGACAATGATTCACTTTGCGTATTATTGAATAATATTATCCCATGGAAAACCCAACGACCATCAACCGGTCTTCCTAAAGCCGAATATATCCAAGCAATACTTTGTCCATCTGGAGTTTCAATTGTCCCATTACCTCTACTCTGTCTTAATTCATCAGATAAGTAGGTTCCTATGTAAGTCTGATTGTTAGTAACATTTCCTACACCTTTTAGGAATCCTTGGTCAGAGTAATGTACCTCTGTAATTCGATATGGGGTTAATGACATATTTTTCGAACCTAAAAATTTGGTTGTATTAGCGTTGTAAATCGAATCAGCTATATCTAACGGCGCTGTAATTTGTCCGTTACTACTCAGTTGAGGAGACTGCGCTTGCACGTACGTATCAGAATGGACCAAAAATAGCCCGCCTGTTATAGAAGAACTCATCAAGGCAGACAGACATAACGACAAGCATCCTATACTCTTCAAGCTAGCACATTTAGATAAAGTGGTTTAAATAGATATTGTAGCGTAACTTCCTGTTCTAACAGTTCAATTATATAGAAACCAAGGGAGACCCAACAATAAGGATGACCACCGAACGCTTTAGCCGGGTCTCTCCTGGTCTTGGTGTGTTCTATAATAATGGAAAATATGATATTTGGAAGTGATAAATTTTGTAATAGAGGAATCAAATGATGGCAAGTCAGTTTGCCCGGTATGTTTTTGGTTCCCTTTGGACACTTATCACAAACTTCTATCCTCTAATACACTATACTATACGTCACGATGGCATTTGAGTAATATGGTATGAGGTACAATCGAAACAGATGGTTAACATAGTTAAGTTATGTATTAATAAGACCTCAAATACCGCATGCCGAAGTAATGACTATTGGATTAGGAGAGGAAGTAGAGCAGCGGGAATTTAAATGTGTATATTCTAACAGAATTTTTTTTATATTTTACGTCTACATATTATATCGCAAAATTGGGGAATCTTGAAAAGCGGTATTAGCAATTGAATCTAATTTTCTATAATACTCACCATCATTTGGAACAGGTGATAGAGTGTGAGAAAAGTAATAGAAACATGAATATTAAATATCAATGCCCTGTATCCTTTCTTATGGTATTGGGGGAACCATTAATTCTCAGAAACATAACTATGGCAATGAAATGGTTAAACTTTAATAAAATTCTGATACCAGAGGGTTTTCATAATACTCTAACGTTAGTTCAAGAAGCGTTCCCACAGATTGATGTTGAAGAGTTTAGTGATGCGAAAGATATCAGATGTTATAACAGTGACAATGAGAAGGGTGCCAGTTTACCCTCAAAACAATCATTGTATAGTAGGGTGATTGCTGGTGGAGCAGATCAAGACATCGAAATTCCATTAAATGCATGTCTACATTATTCTAAAACTACAAAAAATTTGTTTATAGAGTCCATAGTATATCCATGGGATTTTCTAAACCTAGTCAAAAAAGTATTACATCAAGAAGTGACACGAAATATGATATCTCCTAACGCTTCCATAGCCAAATCAAGTATAATAGAAGGACCATGTATAATTGAAGACGATGTAACAATCGATGATTTTTGTAAGGTAAGAGGACCCACCTACATTGGCAAAGGGAGTTTTATTGGAATGGGTACCCTTATTAGAAATTGTATGCTTGGTAGTGGGACCAGGATCGGATTTAATTGTGAAATTGGTAAATCTTATTTTGCTGGTAAGGATAAGATATCACATCAAAACGTAATACTTGATAGCATAATAGGAGAAAATGTCTGGTTTGGGGGATATTCTGGAACCGCAAATGTACTGCTCAATCAAGGATGTATAAAGTATGAAACCAGCAGTGGCAATCTAATAGATACTGGGACAAATCATTTTGGAGCTCTTGTCGGAAATAATTGTGCGGTCGGTGCTTCAGTAATTATACTTCCTGGGAGAAGCGTTCCAAAAGATACAATGATTCAAGCAGGCACAATATTTGGAGCAAAGAATACAATCGTCGAGCATATTGCTAACGAAGTTAATCGTAGGAGACCCAACATGAACGATGATCAGGAACGAGAATTATAGAGTCTCCTCCATCACTCAATATCAGATATTTATCTGTGGATAATTAAGAAAATCATTTTAAAAGTATAATTAACTTTGTTAGGTTTAAGCTCATTTGTTAATAGAGAAACCGCAAGAGACTCAACATGAAACACGAGTTGGAACAGAGATGTTGAATCTCCTGCAGGATTCATTATGTCATAACACCGAGGAAGTATAATTTATCCAGACTCATATTAAAGGCATGATTAACCTTGTTAATTTCACATTAGGGATCGTTTAAACAATTCCTTTTCGATAATAGATAAATTCGATAATAGATAAATACGCAATGTACATTAACCTTTTGAATTAAAGCCGCAGGAGGGACGAAACAACACGGCATCAAGATACCAGAGTTGCTTCATGGCGGCTCCCGCGGCTGTCATTTATCATTCTTGAAAAATACTAAAGATTTCTAAGACAATCTATCATAATTCTTGTATCAGACGGCATCTGGGAGACCCAACGAAAAGGTTGGGAATGTTTTTCGCTGAGCCTCCCAAGGATACTAGATTTCCTATGATGTTATAATAATAATGGAAGATATAATATTTAGAAGTATTAATTTTTGTAATAGAGGAGTCAAATATGGGCAATCCAATTGACCCCGATATGCTTTTGTTTCCCTTTGGAACTTATCACATACGTCTATCATCTATTACATAATTTATGAACAAAAAAATATTTGAACAGCGATAGTAATAGCAGGAAATCCCATAATGTCATCAACAGAAAAAGGATAATGAAGATTTATCGTTTAATGCAGTGTCGCACCACAACTGACATTTAGTAGGCGACTATTACTATAATATCCCTATATTCGATATTATTCCTCTTCATCCTCGGATGGTTCCTCTTCGTCAGAAGGCGGTTCCTCCTCCCCAGCGGGTAGTCCCTGAGTTATCCTGACTAGTTCAACTTCTGCTGAATTGCGCTCCTTCATTGCATTTGGAAGATCATCATGGAGTAACGCATCCTGAGCATTCCCTATATTATTCCGCATAGGGTCTGTTATTTTTATGATGGTCGTCATTGCTGAAGGACCCTTTCCTAGAGCAGTTATGAACAATGCATCGTTAGCGTCACTCAGAGAAGTATAAGCATCTCGACTGGAATTTGCCAATATAGAATCTCGTGCTGAATCCAAGGCGCTAGTGACATTCGAAAAGTCTGCACGAGTCAAATTCGAGAGTGCCATCTGAGTTTGATTTTGTGTGCCTGTTTGGCCAGTCGGACTGATAGAACCACCTGCTGTTGTGTTTTGGTTTTGTGTGCCTCTTTCGCTAGGTAGTGTAAAAATATCAGTTACGTTTTGGGATGACACTTCCTGAGGCTCTACTGCCACCATGGCTGCTACTATTATAAGTAAGCCTGAAAGCAAAGCAGTAGAAATTGTTCCTACGTCATTATTTACTTTAATATTCATCGCTAAACTTGAAGTAACTCCCTACTATATAATGATTAAACTAATAGAGGCCAGGAAAACGTTTCTGATAGTTTCGTATCAATCCATCAATTGATTTCTAACCCTAACAGTATTACCGATATTCATAAAGTAAAGCTGGATATTCCTTATATGGTCCGAATAACGTGCAAGAAGTGCAGGGACTTTAGTTATCTTACTTACGAGGCATTGGGCAATTTAACCAATTTCGGTTTTGAGCGTCCGTAACTGCGATACGGTTAATAGAATACCGCTCGCAGACGGGGAACTCAAAAAACAAGAATAGTCAGAAAACCGACTGACGAATGCGGTAACTATACAAGGAGAGAACCTAAAAAAACACAAATAATTTGCGTTTTTTGGATATATTTTACGAAGATCATGTAAATAGGAAACGTCTTATATACATCCTTACGATTTCAGTATCATAAATGAATACAAAGGGATTCATTATAAGTAGTACAGCAGGATTTGCCGTCGTGTTATTAGTAATTGGAGGAACAGGAACCAATGCTAATCTGTTTGATACTGGATATGCTCAGACAGCAACATTAGGAGCGCCAATTTTTGTAGAAGAGGGGGAGGATACACTCGTGGGAGAAATTGGCCCTAACAGAACACAACACACCTTTACTTCTAATGGAACGATGAATGGTAGCATAGAATACGATAAAACAGGGGAGTATGTTAGTATCTCCAAAGGAAACAATCTGACATTTGATCAAGGACATGCAGTAATGAAGACCAAGGATGGTGAAACGGCAAACTACACGTTCATAGAAGTATTTAATGGAACAGACTTTCAGGGGGCTTCGGTATATAGCACAAACTCTACTGGGAAACTATCCGTTTTGGATAATGCGCTGGTTATATTTAAAATTGAGCAAGACGAGAGTGGAAATTATGTAGATAGACAATGGCTCTGGAAGTAGTACTACAAATATTGTCTGGTGTTAATGTCATTGATATAGTACCTTTCGAATACTCGATTTATGGTTGTATATTCGTGTAAGAAAAGCGGAGAACCGAATTTCCTTACTCCACATGCATTTTAGAATGTATCTGACTTTGGTGAAAAGTGTGAGAAATGTAAGATGATAAATACAATACGATAACATTGGAGAATGGAGAACTTGTAAAACAGGTACAGTGAAATTGGAATAACCAGGGCACCACATATCTTGGGCAAAACGCTGTCCGCACTCATTGCAACTCAGAACTACACTAGAGGACAAGTATACAGGTCCTAGGTACCATTAAAAAATATATGTCTACCTTCTGAGACAATAACAAATAAAATATCTTTCTCAGGTTATAGTCTTGAATTCTTCAATTCGGTGTATTAGACAAACTAGATCTTATACTCTAGTTATATCTACCTTTAAAAAGTAGCGATATCTCTAATACCTCAAATATACATATACTTTCATTCCCTCTATTAGTAACTATGAAAAAAATAACTGTCTTAATGGCAGCTATGTTAGCAGTAGTAACAACCATCACAGCTGGATTAACTGCACTACCAGGGTCGGTTCAAGAGGCGCAGGCAAATCTATGTACTGACAATAGTGCACTGCAATTTCCAACCGACTTAGGAACCTTTGGAGAAGCAGAGTCAGACATCGAGTGTGAATTCATAGTCGGCTCAGTAGAAACCGATTAGGACTACCCAACCCTCACTTTTTTTAATTGTTTGACCGCGTCTAATGTAAAGAATTCATTCTTTAACTGACAAACACTTAATATCATTTAACTACATGTTACTATACACTGAAAACATGTAATTATGTGTAGTCGTATTAATTATCTTCAATTAAATCCCTTCTCAGAATACTAATTGGTTAAGATCAAAATTATAACCACTATTAGTTGACGTATTCCGTTATTCATTGCTCTACATTATGAAAGGACTAAATCGCAAGCGATATTGATCTGTGTTATTCGGATTATTTTTGAGAAAATAAATATGTAGGAATCCTAGTGTATTTATGAAAAGTATCCGACTCAATACATTCCTGCAAGCAAACATCACTGTCGTTATTCCGGTAATCCTTACCGCATTGGTTATAGTCCTTGGTGGCATTGCTGAGTATCTGGCCGAACATAAACTGCCAGGAGCGAATATAACAACCCTAGGTGATGCCCTATGGTGGTCTGTGATTACCATCACAACCGTAGGATATGGTGATTATACTCCAATATCGGCGATCGGGAGGATAATAGGGGTAATTGTGATGTTTGCAGGAATAGGTATCGCTGTAACATTAGTAACTATAATTTCGCAGAATAGAGTGCAGCGTATGGAGGCAAGGTTAAAGTCAAAGACCGGAGAAAAGACTAGAGTCCTAACAGATGAGACAAAGGCGACCATAAAAGACAAGATTGAGGGAATCGAGAAGCTGGATGAAGAAGATTTTGACGGACTTGTAATCATGATGAAGAGTCTGCGTCTCACTCTACTTGAAAAGAGCAGAAATATATCCAAGTGCCCAAGATGCAGCAACGCCTACCAAGGGAAGCCCAAATATTGCGGCAATTGTGGCCTCGCTCTTACCTAGTATTTGGACGATGACTTTCTAAGTCGAAGTATGGATACAGGTAGTTAGCAGAAGCAAAAAATGATAGTAATTCCACTTTTTAATGAATACCATGTATTCTTAAATATGCTGTTATTACAAATTATGTCACAACAAATGTCGGATCGAGTCGCAAATTGGGAATCGGTGGTTCATAAAACTGTCAGATCAAGTGAAGGAAATTTGATAGGAAATGTTGACGGTGTAGATGAAAATTCCATTTTTGTCTCTACTGAAGGTGGCAGAACAAATTATAAGATACTTAAACATATTGTTGAAGGTTATGATGGTCGTGAAGTAACATTAGATGTACAGAAAGCAGAGTTAGAACGGTTCAAGGGCTGCTGGCGAGGGTTTCAGAGGAGTAAAGTAACAAGATAAATTATGATTAGATCATAACAACTACTACACTTCTTATGGCAAATATGAAAAATATGACAAATAAAACATGTTGAAGACATTCAATATTAGTCCATAAATTGTCAGTACCGGAACTTATCATTGCTTTATCCTTCTTGGAGTCTAAAAAGTTGTATCCGGTTATTCCCAGTATCTGCGACGTATACCGCTCCGCTCACTTTATCCACACCAACTCCTTCAGGACCATTTAACTGTCCGTCACCAGAACCTGGCTCACCAAACATTGTTATGAACTTTCCATCACCTGTAAATACTTGAATTCTATTATTATTTTTATCAGTGACGTAGATATTGTCATTAGCATCTATTGAAAGACCGGATGGGCCTTGAAACTGCCCCTCAGCACTTCCCTTACTTCCCCATTTTGTAATAAATTCACCTTCATTTGTAAACTTCTGAATCCTATCATTGCCATAATCTGCCACGTATACATTTCCCTGTGAATCAACGATAGAACTTTCTGGCTTTGATAATTGACCATCACCTTCGCCTTCAGAACCCCACTTCATAATAAATTGACCATCGTCAGTAAATACCTGAACGTTTGCAAGATCTCTGTCTGTTACAAATAATTTTCCTTCAGCATCATTGGCTGGGACGTGGGGGTGCAAGAATTGACCATCGCCTTCACCTTCAAAGCCCCATTTGGCTATGAAGGCACCGTTGTTTGTGAACTTCTGAATTCTAAAGTTGAACTGATCTGCAACATACAGATTTCCTTCAGAATCTATAGATAACGCAGATGCTTTGTGAAATTGTCCGTCACCTTCCCCACCTTCACCAAACATTGTTATGAATTTACCATTAGGATCAAAAATTTGGATTCTATGATTAGCATAGTCGGCAACATATACTCTACCATTATAAAAGTCGACGTCATTTTGCCCATCAAATTGTCCATCACCTTCGCCTAAAGAGCCCCATTTTGTAACAAAAGAATAGGTTGTGTCTGTGTTTGTTTGTCCAAAAGTATCTAAGAGATATGCAAATGGAAAGAGGCCTACAAAAATCGTAAGCATTATTATCATATCAAATCTAAAAGATAATTCTGATTTCGTTGTACCCGACACAGTGTCAAACCCTTATATTTATCAATGGTGTTATGAAGATTTTGTCACTTTGTTATCATCTTATGTTCCATACAGCCAGCACATCTAAGAGTGGACAATCTCATTATACCTAACATTATGATATAAAACTCTATTCCTTGAACCAATTTATCGTTGTATCCTTGTGATGGGTTCGGCAACTCGTAGCGGTCTTATCTAACAAAATGGGACTCCCTTTTTTTATGTTATAGATTTGAGATATTAATCGTAGGCGAGTTTTGATATGCGGTAGAATGCTTTGCCAACCAACTAAAGATTAGTTCGCAGAGGAGATGAGTTAAACCAATTGTTGCGACTTACCGTATTGTCACCAATGCTAAAACATCTAATCCGAACTCTTGTTCTTATTATTCATCATATTAAAGACCTCGTCTAAAGTAATAGCAAATGGTTTCTTACCACTGACCTTAAATATCGTCGAATTTCCCTTTATTTCTACAGGTTGAATATATCCTAGTGTACGAAATATAATAAGAGCAATTTTTCCACGTTGTCTATTATTTCCACACGCTATCCGTTCCCTATCTTGCAGATCTTGCAATATGAATGTGCCATCTTTTCTTTCTTCTGCAATGGTTGAAGCAGCATGCCAAAGTTTTGAGATATATGAGTCAGGATCATTTAAGGAACCCATATAGAGAGTTTTAGGTTTATACATAGATTGGGTCATTAGTTGAGCCGCGTAATCCATCTGATCTGTCTTTTTGAAATAGACTCGGTAGGTACTTTGTTTTTTGAATTTTCTAGTTTCTTTGTTTTCAAACCAATAAATATATCCCTCGGGCTCAGCTATATATGGTTGTATTATAGTGGGGGGTTCATAGCCCGTTTCGGAATTGATTATTTTCTGTGCCTCATCCAATCTATCAAAATTAACAACATATTTTTTTTCCCTCTTAGATTCCAATGACATAATTATTCCTTCGTCCATAAGAGATGTCAGCGCTAAATCAAATCTTGTATCATAATGTCTTCCCGCCTCCTCAAGTAATCTCCCTTCCAGCAGTATATTATGAACTCCCTCACTAATGAGCTGTTGTAATATCCAAATGCGCCATTCAGAAATAGATGGCATCAAATATCCTAACGACTAGCATATTGATTAACTTACCACTAAAAAAATCGAATCTGCCCACTTAAGACGTCTGTTCAACATTCTGATTACTGTTTCACATCAAAATCAGCTTATGCTTATATGTAACTCCGCTAATTAACTTCTAGATATCCGTGAAGTATCCTCGACAAGAAGTAATCTATAATAACAATAGGCCTTTGGAATTCATATTTAGAAATAGTATCTCTAGGATTCTAGATTTTCTTATTCTTAACCAACAATTCGACTATTCCACATCCGAAATGAGCAAAATAACTAAGGTTCCATCACACACGATACAGAAAGTTCTGCCACAATTGGTTGAAAAGGATATAGTTAAGGAAGCAGGCAAGGTAGGTAACAATAAGACGTATATTTTCAACGCCCAATCTAAATTAGCTGAGGGACTAAGACACTATGTCCAAACCTCAATAAATGTAAATATCGATTGTGCACGTCGGCAGCGCATCTCATTTCAAGTGGGTAAAAAATCTGCCTCATAGAGAATTATCTGGTAGATAACTCCTAGGTGTTTGACCACAAGACCGCTCACTATGAGATATATCATTTGATAATATATCATGATATAACATATGGTAAAGGAGTATTCCTCACTGCATCAAGTGAATTGCTTAATTAGAGACTAAAAAAATAAAGCTACAAATTAAGGATTGTGTACGTGTGGCTTACTATTGGAATGCTAGCTCCATGATTTATATGCTTAAGTTACTAACTTAAGTCAGTGGAAGAAGGTTCTACAGCAACATCAGGTGCATCAACAAACAGGGATGTCCTTCTAAATGTAAGCTATGCTAACTCCACAGATGGGAAATCCCGAAATGAGCAAGATGAAAAAGTAGATGAAATCAATGACCGTATTATTACTGATGAAAAATCCAAGCAAGTACTGATTCAAAAGGAACAAAGCGAACGTGGTAGTAATGGTAGTAAAAATCACAGTTTTGAGGATTCTTTTTCTACCATAGACGATGTACTTCGCAACAATGATACTAAGATTTTGAAATTATTGGATCAAGAACCTGGTTCGAGTTACTCATTTAATGGTTTTATACGAAAGCTGAACCTTCATCAGCAAAGCCTGACAAGAGCTTTGAAGAGGCTGGAAGATCTGAGGTTAATTGAGAAATCTCAGATAGGATACAGGTTAACCACGAATGGGGGATCACTCATGACGTTCTTAACAACAAAAAATGGTATTAAAAATTATGCAAGAAGCAGGAGTCATGCGCCAGATATAGAAAGGGAAAAAAGAAACTGTTACATACAGCTATTACAAACTCGGATTTCTGTTGATGTAAGACCCGAAGAGATATTAAGCAAATTGATTGGAAAATGGTTTAACAATCTTAGATGGGTTGGATTGGTTGAAAGTGAAGACGGAGGTTATATGCTACAATGGGTGAGTGATGATAATAATTCATTTCAAATAATCCTTAGAGTAATTTCAAAATACCTAACAGTAGAAACAAATGCTTCCTCTGATAAAGAAAAAATTGAGGCAATGATTGGTTCATATAGGATATTTGAGGAGATTACAAAGATATTGCGTAATAAGCTGGAAAACACATCAATAATGCCTTTGCTAGACATTAACGGTGGTTACATATCAGACCAGAACAACTAGTATATATCGTATGTATTATTCTCAGACTCCTTTTCATGACAAAAAAATGACAGCACAAAAAATACATCAAGAAATTAAATATCCATAAGGGTGTGGGCTGATATCTAAGAGTTACAAATACAGGAGTAATATCATTTATGGTAAAAGTTAGAAACAGGTCGAAATAACTTGTCCTGTCTTAGAAAGGTTGATGGTTCCATTGATTGGTAGACCAAAGTGGGAGTTTACGTCAACTATAACACCTATTAAACTCCAGTGGTAAATAAACAATTTTTCTGCACATCTAGAAATTTAGCTGATTTACAAATTCGGCAGCTATCTGGAACTTGGGAAAAATAGAATATCAGGGTATATCTTTACTGATATTGAATATTATCGCACATTTAATATTATTTTATATATAAATTCAGTATATCATCTAGCCTATATATTGCTAGAAGACCTAGTTAAAAATCGGGTAGATTCGAAAAAGCCTCGGGCAGAAGGACTGACGTTTATTATCGATAAATTTCAAAGCATAGACAAAGAAAGTTTTGAATTACTTTCACCGTTTGTTGATATGGTCAAGATTTACGGTGCACTTCCTCTACTCGTGCCAGAGATGGTTCTAAAAAAAAGAATTAAATTTTATCATGACATTAACGTCCGAGTATCAACTGGCAGCACAATTGCTGAATTTGCCATTTTAGAAAATTCGATAACCTCCCTTGCAAAAAATGCTGCTGAACTTGGTTTTGATACTCTAGAATTGGGAGAAAACAACATAGATTTACTCCCGGAGGATAAGAAGAAGACTGTTGATATTATCAAGTCACAAGACCTGGACTTTCAATGGAAAGTAGGAAAGAAAGATCCTCGGCACCAACTTAGCATCGAGGAAACCTTAACAAAAATAGACCAGGCTATGGTATTAGGATCAAAAAAAATAGTACTTGAAGCAAACGAAGGATTAGGTGTAGGAATTTATGACGAGAAAGGCAGTGTAAAGTGGAATTTTGTAGGTGCTCTAACTGCCAAATATCCTCCAAATACCTTTGTATTTGAAGCCCCATTTGAATCTCAACAGTCGGCCTTAATTGCAGAATTTGGACAACGAGTAAATTTAGCAGAAATACGTACAGATGCAATTACTTCAATTGAATCACAACGAAGGGGGTTCTTGTCGAAGTCGGTTTTTGGGGTATCTTATCTAAGAAAAGACCCAGAGGGAGGTCCTGCTGCGAAATTTATGTATTATATCATCAAAACGAAATATCCCATAGATCAAACTGAATTGGCGAATATAAGTCATCTTCCTAGAAGGACAGTACAAGCTGCAATCGAGGAATTGAAAAAACAGGGGCTAATAATTGAGAGAAATAGTCTAGATGATGCCAGAAAGAAAGTGTATCATCCCATGCATTCAGATTGGCTTTAATGGTTATCTCTCATTTTGAATCCTGATACCATGCATAAGTCAATAAAGCCGCGACTGTCTTGCAATCTTCGATTTCGCCCTTGATACATTTTTTCACAGCAGTATTCAATTTCATGCGTTTAATAGTGATATTTTCGTCCTCATCTAACTTTCCTCTCGTTTTTAGTTTTTTCAAATTTGTTGCAATAAATATCTGCATCATTTCTGTACTATATCCTGGTGCTAGGTACCAATGCGACAATGGTGCCAGATTTCCAGTATACCCAATTTCTTCTGCCATTTCTCTAAAAGCTGCTTGCACTGGGGTTTCGTCATTTTCTATTTTACCTGCAGGGATTTCCAGTATTGTTTTTCCTGCGGCGTGTCTATATTGAATCACAAGTATTATATTTTGATCATCAATGATAGGAATAATGCCTACTGAGGGTAAATGTTCGACGATTTCTTTTTCTATCTTTTTTTTATCCAGTTGAAACCGATCAATCCTAATGGAAATACTTCCTTCATAGATTCTGTTAGAACCCTGTAATCTTATCTTTTGTTTATTATTCCTCTGCATTTCAGATTCTGTTTATATCTTACTTCATGTCTCTATTGTATTTTCTTGTATTTGGCATTGGTTTTCAATTGAATTTTAGCGAGTTGTGTCTTATCCAGTTTTAGTTCGAGTATAACCATGCGGCTGAATATCTAATGACTCGAGTCTACCATAGTATTTCCGATGGGCAAAATTCGTAATTCTAATTTTCTGGCGAGAATGAAGATGACATCCTTAGAACTTTTGAAAGCTCTCAGAATTACAAATATACCTAGGCCAAACCCTCAATTAATTCTATACCTTTCATAGTATTCATACTTGAGATACGAATAGATCATTTACATAACGGTTTATCTATTACGTGCCTATAAGTAAAAGACAACCATGGTTGATCTCATTTATGGCCGGGGTATAACTGATATCATTAGAGATTCCATTGTATTTTGGAATGTTTGAGAAAATTGTCAGCATCAAACTATTTCATCAGAAACCAGCTTTATATGGTTCCGTAGATGTAATTAATGTTTGTAATCTACATTGCACCCATTGCTACTGGTGGCTTAACAGAAAAGAGGAATGACAAGAACTTAGCGCAGATCAATGGAGACAAATAATTAGAAAGACTATCAAGAAACAGAAAATATTTGTTGTTACTCTTGTGGGTGGAGAGCCAACGATGAGACCTGACATAATTGAAGTATTTTGCAAAGAAATGCCTAAAAGAGTATGTGTTGTTTCAAACGGAACTTATCCATTAAGGAGATTTGATAATCTTTATTTTTATTGGATCTCTTTGGATGGTACTGAGAAAATCCATGACCAGATTAGAGGAAAAGGTTCGTATTCAAAGACAAAACAAAATATACTAGATTATACAGCAGGCTCATATCGAAATGGAAAACCCGCGTGGAAGGATATATGGATTACAATGACAATCAATTCCTTATTATTGTGGACTATTTTTCCGTTTGCTCTTTATTCTTGTGGATAACTGTGAGAGCTATTTTTACGTATTAATTGACAGAAAACAATAAAATCTATTTTATGACTTTCTTCTCCATAATCTCCTCTTGAATTCAGGAATTTCTGTTGCTTCTAAATGACCTAAAATCTCACTAAATATTGGAATAAAGATCATCGTGTCAGTGCGAGGATTATAGGAGGAAAATGCTGATATGTTATTGTCGCATTAGCTTTATTTCCTATCTAGTTTATATGAATAAATGATCATAAGTTATCAGGATAGTAGGTAAAAATTGAAAGTATAAAAAAAATCCACAAATAACTAATCAAACTGACTGTTTGAAATCTGCATCCTACGGACCAGTTTATACATGCTGTTATGGCATTCACATTCACATAATTTGGTTTTTGTTGAACAATTGATGGATTCCACCGTGACGCCTTCACATATCCCGTGTTCGCTATGGACACAGTTCTCCGATTTACGCACAATATATTGTATCATTGACCAAATTTAACAGTTATAGTTCCAATTTTAGATTAAATTCGGTCACAACAACTCTCGACTTTAGCTTTCTTATAAATGGTGAGATAAAATCATTTTAGAAGGGACTTCATGATCTTTCTGGAACGTAGATATATCGAGTCAGCTGACAATTAGACTTTACCAGTCACTTAGAATAGTTATTTATTATATTTTTATGAAATGTAATTTTACCATTTCAGCCCCGAAATTGCGTTAGAGTCAATAAAAATTTTGAACCTGCTACTTGATGATCTTCAGAGGGACATTTGCACTCATTACATCATTACCTTGATTGTTTCGTCCTCTCAAATCTAGTGTCTGTTTACACATACTACACGTTGGAGAATACGTAGTACTTGTTCCTTCTATAGTATACAGTTTGTTGCTAATACGAAGGTTACCATTTATCGTCGAACCCTCTATGTTCAACGTTCCTGATATTGAGACTGGCATAATGGAGGAAATACCGCCTACAATTACCTCTCCAAGAATCCTATATTGAGTATCATTTAATTTTTCAACAATTCCTCTAAATTCGCATCCGAGGCAATCGATAGATGGTAGATTAATAAGTCCCCCCATAGCTTCAAACCTTGTACCTAGCTGAGAAAGGCTTTGATTGGAGAACGATTTGTTATTATACTGCCTGATGCCTCGTAATATAGGGATGATATAAAAGTATGGTACATGATGAAACAGGTGACCAATATCGCAATAAGAACGGCGCTCGATGACAATGTCGTGGTATAATATTTGTAGTATTTAGATGTTCAGCCGAACCAAATAATGGATTTGAGTTCACCAGTTGGACAAAGTTTGCCTGATAATACGACTATTGTGTAATGCATCTACCCCCTTCCGGATCGCCATGGACTTCACTTCTTGGGATCTTTGGTATCAGATCATTTGATCCTGCCGCAAGTCTCACTGTTAATCGATTTGGCAAGTTCACTGCATACTTTAGTCTAGCCCCTCCTCCAGTCCCAGAGGGAATTTGGATTGCTCTGTTTAGCATTTTGCTTGGAACCTTCATGCCATCTATTATAAGATGGATTAATGGTTGGAGACAAAGAAGGAGGTTTTACAAATACACGGATAAAGAACTCCCTTCCGAGTTTAAGGAAAAAGATAGACAAGGCATAGAAGAGGAAATTGCAGAGTTGTATGCTAAAGGAAAAATTAATGATTCACAGTATAAAATGCTGAAGGATAAGATTGCTGCAAATTATGACCACAGTAGGAAACTGAGCTAGAGAAAGAATCAATAATCTGAAAAGAAATTACAAGAATAATAAAATGGCCATAAATACGGTACCCCCAAAACAAAGAGCGCTTGTATTACAAGGGGGTGTTGCACTAGGCGCATACGAATCAGGAGTTTTTAAAACCCTTTGTAATATACTTACTGATGAAGACAACAAGAACGGCGGAAAAGAGGGCGGCGTACCTTTGTTCGATATTTTCGCAGGAACCTCAGCTGGCGCAATAAATAGTGCATTACTAGTAAGCCAGTTTGTAAATAATAAGAATTGGCAAGATGGCGCCGAAACACTTCAAAAGTTTTGGAGATACCTCGCTACTCCAACTCCATCAATCGCCCAACTATATAGATATACACTAGGCGAGTCTGCAAGAAAATATTATTCCGCAAAATTCTTTTTCTATGAAGGAATACAAAATGTTTTTCCCCACCAATCTTAGAATTTGACTATAGATTTCATGATTATCTGCCGTACTTTGATTTTAGACCAAATGTAAACCCTAATACCCAGTTTCAATATGATAATAATAGATTATGGAGTAGCTTAGAACATGAATATGAGGACGGCCGTAGGTTTGCAGATTTTCCGATAAAAACTAGATTTGAAAGAAGAGAGCCTCGACTTCTTGTTGTTAGCACTAATGTTAAAGAAGGCAGAGCAGAAACTTTTGATAGCTATTCTGAAAATGGCATCGAAATAAGTCATGTAATGGCAAGTGCTTCATTTCCGATATATTTTAAGTATGTAGATATAGAGGGAGAAAAATTTTGTGATGGTGGGATATTGAGTAATACTCCATTAAGGGAACTTATACAATACCATAGGGATTTTTGGTTAGACTACTTTGAAAAAAATGGAATAGAGGAAAAGGATCAAAGAGTTCCAGACTTGGAAGTCTATGTGGTTAATATTTGGCCTACAAGAGAAGAAACCATCCAATTAGATCATGATGGCGTTAAAGATAGAAGGAATGATATATTGTACAGTGATAAGACAGAATATGACCAAAAGGCTGCAATGTTTGTGTCAGACTATATACATTTGATAAGAGAAATAAATGGTATAGCAAATGAGGCAATAAATTCGATTACAGAATCTAGCAGAAAACGAGAGTTACAGAAAAAGATTGAAAGTCTTCTTAATGAAAAAACCAAGAGCGAAGGACGGACATCACCAACACCAAGAAGGAATAGAGATCTATTAAAAGGCCGATTTGATCTAACTAAAATAGTAACGATAGAACGTAAAGATGATCAGAATAACATTTCTGATAAATGGGCCGACTTTAGTTGGGATACGATAAACCAGTTAATAGAGAACGGAGAAAAATATAAAGAGAGAAAAGAAGAACGGATTTTACCAGAACAATAATAGTGGGGTTCATGCGATACTGAGCCTCATGGGCAGGAAAGAATCTCGGGAAGCGTAATTAGTTAGTTTTCACAAAAATACGTAGCTATGCCATCCTTTTACGATTTCAATGTCACTAGCGACATTTAGCTAGCTCCATCGATTATCGTAAAGGTCAGCCGAACCACAACCCTAGAAAGGTTATTTTCCTTCCTTCTCTTCATTTAGACCAGTGTCAAGTACCGCTTCTTCGACAACGGCTGCAACCAAATCAGATTTCAATTTTGCTGCTGTAGGTGATTTTGAACATTCGGTAGCCACAAAGAAGGTGTGTACAAATATTAAAAGTCAAAATCCGAAGTTTCTGTTAAATCTCGGCGACTTTTCTTACGAATTCTCTGTTGACTGGACCAGAAAGTGGTGGGATGAATACATGAAAGACGTTCATGGAATAGAACACTGGGCCGTTATGGGAAATCATGATAGAAGATTTGCTGAGTCATATTTGTCAATTTTCAAGCAGAATAATCCTAATTTCACAAACTGGATATACTGGTTTAAGAAAGAAACTATATTTTTCTTAATGCTAAACACAGAGACAAACCATAACAGAGATAGCGAACAGTACAAATACGCAGAAGAAAGACTGGCAAGAACTATGTCCAATTATTCTGGAGAAGAGAAAAACAAGATTGATGACATCACGTTTAGAGTAGTCTGTTTTCATCAGCCAATTTATTGCAGCAGAGTTACTCATTCGCCGTATGATTCATTTAGGCATTTCCATGAGTTGTTTGACAAATACAAAGTAGATTTAGTACTGTCGGGCCACAATCATAACTATGAGCGTTCATATCCGTTATCATATACTGGAAAAGAAAAACCAAAAGTAAACGACACAAGAAGACACGATTATTTTGACACCAATGGCAGTATTTTCGCTAATGTTGGTAGTGGCGGTAGACATTTGTATGACATGGATAATTGTGAGACATACATTTATGAGCAGTATTCTGGATATGGACATCTCAGGATCGGACTAAGAGAGAATGGTACCAAATTATCATGTAGATTCGATACAGGAATGAAGGAAAGAGACTATTTTTCACTGAAGAAGACCATAATGACTGATTAGAGAAAATAAATGTTCTCAGTACGATTAATGGTAGGTAATACTGACGACAATTAAATAAGATTGGATGGTCGAACAAATTGCGATTGAACTTATCTTTTGTAAATCGTGATTAGCCTTTTTCGATCTCAGTAATAGCCCTCGATTCGTTATTATTAACCTTGGTCAAATTATCAGAATTCCTCACGAACTCATTATTTGCTGAACCTCCTGCAGATTATTTTATCATGAACAGAGGGAAATCACTTTTTTAGACCCTATATTAAAGCCTTGATTAACATTGTTAATCTAAAGAGGACGAGCAGGTTCGACTGCCTACTGTTTCTCTAAACTTAATTGATAAAGTACTTTCCGAAATATTCCTCGTACGGTTGTATATTCGTGTAGATGTATCTTGATTATTGTCGATTTAAAATAACCATTCCTTAAGTGGAGAACAATTCCATACTAATAACTATCCTAATGTTAAAATGAACTGACATCTCTACTGATAGTTAGTGGTAAATCCCTACACAGCTTTCTCATCACAAAACCAAATCACAATTGACAGTAGTAGTAAAAGGTGCGAACTAATCAAATATCTGATTGTTTACGGTGGTTAGTATCTCGAATTGAAAATTACCTTCTATAATACGACCCACCATTTAGAGTCGTTAATAGATGGTAACAGCAAAAATGGCTGCAATAACAGCAATAATTCTAAAAGTGAATGTCCTGCCACTTTCCTAAAGGTGTTGGGAGAACCCTTGATTCTTAGGAACATAAAGGTGGCAGGGAGGAAATTAATCCTTGATAAAGTTTTGATACCGAATGGCTTGCGTAACACGTTAAGGATAGTTCAAGAAGCATTTCCAAATATCGATGTAGAGGAATTCAGCGACGATGGGATAGACGAAAGATATTATGGTAATCATAACGATATTGAGGGAAGAATTACAGCAACATCGTTATCATCCCAACATGTGTACAGCAAGGTAATCATAGGAGGAATATATGAAAGCTTGGAAATTCCATTAAATGCCTGTCTGCATTATTCTGAAAACAAAGGAAGTCTATTCATGGAGTCCATAATGTATCCCTGGGACTTTCTAAACCTGGTGCAAAAAGTATTACTCGAAGAGGTAACACAAGAAATAATTTCTCCAAACGCCTCTGTAGCAAAATCGAGCGTAATAGAAGGACCCTGTATGATTGAAGATGATGTACAGATTGATGATTTCTGCAAAATTAAAGGACCAGTATACATTGGAAAAGGGAGTTTTATTGGGATGGGCTCTCTAGTTCGAAACTGTATGCTCGGGAACGGAACCAGAATCGGATTCAATTGTGAAATCGGAAAATCATACTTTGCAGGAAATGACAAGATATCACATCATAATGTGATACTTGACAGTATAGTAGGAGAAACGGTTTGGTTTGGAGGTTACTCTGGAACCGCCAATGTATTACTTAATCATGGAAATGTGAGGTATGAAATAGAGAGTGGCAATCTAATAGACACAGGGACGAATCATTTTGGAGCAGTGGTTGGGAATGATTCTGCAATTGGGGCATCAGTAATAATTCTTCCTGGAAGACAGATTCCTCATGGCTCAATGATCCAAGCCGGCACAATTTTTGGAACAAAATAATTTACCATGGGTTAGCAAAAGCAACTGAACAACTTCATGGTTAGCAGAGCAAGGAACATCTTGGATATTCCTTATATGGTCCTAATAACATGTATGAAATGATGAACTTAATTTCCTTACTCCCCACGCATTTTGGAATATAACAGACTTTAGTGCAAAGTGTGAAAGATGCGAGACGATAATTATGATATCGTTAGAAAATGGTGAACTCAAAAAACAGGTATAACCCTATTGGTTAATATAATAACTCCATTAAATAATTAGGATATTAATATTATAATTGTAATGTATAGGTTCAACGAGTAAAAAAAAGCTTTTCAAAAAAAATATCTGAAGTATAATACATTTACTGTAATGTGGATCCATTTATAATGGAGAGAAGATACCTGGCAATATTGTCTCTCTTATGATCAATTTCCTAGAAGTTCCATGGTGACAAACAAATATTCAGCTGCCTTGGTATATTATAATAAGAGTTTCTAACCAAACTTTTTATCAGACCAATATAGCCACTAGCACCAGCAGCCTACCTTATATCCTTCAAATGCTATAACAGACTATCATATTGTCAACAGCATATGTTTTAATTTTACTAGATTATAACTACTCTGATGATGAGGTCATGAGCCAATTAAACATGTTGCCCTCTGTAGTAGAGGTAAACAGAGTAGAGGGGCCCTATGACATCGTAGTAAAGTTGTCAGATGATAATATGAGTGTATTAAAAGAATCTATAGGGAAGTATATGATACGAATACGCGGAATACAGTCCACATTAACGCTGATGGAAGAGTGATTGTTTAGGGTAGTTTCGCGTGTTTTACCAGTTACTGGGCAGAGACATGAGACGAGAACAACCTAAATTTTCAAAAATGAAAGAGTAAAGGCTTAATTAAGTTAAATTAGAGCGTATTCTTAACATGAAACATGAAACACGCTTTTATCCCCACGGTGGATCTTAAATTCAGTAATATGTCTTTTATTCCTAGAATATACTAATTATCTAATTCTACTCTTCCTTGCTCGGATAAAAAAAAGCATATCGCGAAATAACATAAAAACATTTAGCCAGCCACGGTTTTGTAGAAGACAAAACAAAACCTGCGACTAAAGATAAGAAATAAAAACTATGCCTTTTTGCAGCCCCTCTACATTAAGACATAGGTACCTCGGCTAGTGCTTTCTATATTGGCTACAGTTATTTGGGTCAATGAGATATTATTCCATGGATATAATATTGGGGTGGATTAGTGCAGTATATTTTCTTAAGCCATGATGTTGATTGGCGTAAACAAGGGGCATCCAGAGAGCATATCCTTAATAGAAAACAACGTTTTGATAAGGTCACAATTAACAACCTTGGAGTAAGGAATCCATACTATAATATTCCAGACTATATGGCGATAGAAGATAGATACGGGGTGAAGTCAACATTTTTCTTCAGGACCCTCTACGAAGATGGAGATTTCAGGGATTACACGGATGATATTCAGGCCCTGATTAAAGGAGGGTGGGAAATAGGACTACATAGTGATCCGGGATCTACAAATAGTTTGGAAAAACTAGCGAGTGAAAAAAAGCAATTAGAATTAATCGCGAAACATCCCATTACGGCAAATAGGGTGCATTATTTGAATAGTGATACGGAATTGGCATTTAAGTTGCAATACCTAGGATTCACCTACGATTCATCTGCAAAAAAGGTCAAAGATCGGATAACTAAGGATGATATGGGATATTACAAGATTGGAAATATAATAGAATTTCCCATTACACTGATGGATGCATATATATTTACTTACATGAAACTCCAAGAATCTCAGTTAGTTACACTTTTTGAGAAAGCCTTGGATTTATGCAAGAACCTGAAAAAAGATATTCTAACAGTTATCTGGCATGATAATGTCTTAAAAATGATAGGGGGTAGAATGTATTCTAATATTCTACAATATCTAACATCTCGACCTGATATACAAATATGTAGGGGTATTGATCTGGCGAAAATGATCAATCGAATCGAACTATAGTGAAATCATCAATGAGTAAAATCTCCACTTCGGCGCATATAGAAAATTCCAAATTGTACTCTAGCGATGTTGCTATTGGAAAAGATGCGAGACTAACTGATGTTGAAATTAAAGGAAAGGGAATAACGGTAAAATCAGGAGCAATTCTGACTGGCTGTAAACTCTTTTCAGACGGAAATATTGTGATAGGACAAGGTACAACGATCAAGGAGAGAACGATAATTAATGCTTTCAAATCAGTAATCATTGGCGACTATGTTATTATCGATAGAGATGTATTCATTGGTGGAATGCAGAGTGAGAAGAGCACCATAGAGGTCGGGAATCAGTCTGTTATCCTATTCAGATCATACCTTAATACAACTAGGAGAATAGTCCTCGGAAATAATGTTGGCATAGGAGGTTATTGTCTCATTTTTACACACAGTGCTTGGCAAAACGTGTTGGAAGGTAACCCTTACAAATTTGCCGATGTCGAAATTAAAGATAACTCTTGGCTGCCATGGAATGTAACAGTTCTACCAGGAGTAACAATTGAAAGAGACGCAACTATTGGAAGCGGGTCGACCGTAACGAGGAATATTCCCCAATCAGTTTTTGCAGCTGGTGTCCCAGCCAAAGTTATCCGCCAAAAGAGCTCAAAGCCACCTTCGTTAGAAGAAAGAAGCATATTATTACAAGATATTCTTAAAGACTTTTATCAATATGCGTCGTACTATCTCAAACTAAAAGGTCTAAGATTTTGTCATAAGCGAGACATGACGATTGAATATGGAAACATGAGGATGATATATACATTAGACTTCAGACATTTTGGAAGAAATGATATCGTCTTATCATTTAAGATTCCGGATAGGATAAAAAAACAAAACATGTGGATAGAGTTAGATAGTAAGCGTTCAAACTCTTCCTGCGATCTGGCAAATTATTTCATTTCATTTGTTAGACGGTATGGGATCAAGGTAGTGTCTAATAGTAGTGAGAGATAGAATTGTTATAGTTAACGCAATTGGAAGTCTTTTATATTCTCGCCAAATTTGGAGTATTATGATTTTATAGCCTTTAAATGCACCCAATATTAACTTCAGTGGTTTTAGGTAGATGTCTATGAAATGCCATGCAGTACAAATTTGGCATGTCATATATCAGCGATGGAGACATCATTGTACCGCAGGCTGTGAGATCTAGCAGTGAATACTTTTCAATATCAATAGTTTAGAATTAATTTATATGCCTATGCACTACAAATTTAGTGTGTCATTCACTGACGATGAAGGAAGCATTATTGTACCCAAGTCTGTGAGACCAACTATTGGCTACGAAGTAACTCACCTTGGGGATAAAAAAGGTGCTAAGCAACAATTTCGTCATAAGAACTTACATATCAGAGATTATGGTGACTATTATACTGTTCATATTGATAATATTGATCCCAGAAAAGATCCCTTGGGTCACCTAATAATCGATGCTCCTGAATTTTTAGTAGGTATTATGTCTGCCGTTTCAATTGGAAAGCTAGTTGGTCCTGCAGTTGGCAAAAACAAGAGATTAGAAGCTGACAAAAAAGATAATCAATTGTCGAGCGGAATAACAGCAGGATGCATAATTGGCTCGGCAGCAGTAACTTCCTATATGGCCACAATTTTTATCAAGAGAATAATTAAGCGAGGTTGGTTCTAGATCATCAGATTATAAATGAGATATTCTTTATCTTAATTAACTCTGATCTTTTTTACATGTCCATTTTTTTTAAATCTAAACCATTCTTTGATGTCCACAATATCATCTTTAACTAATCCTGTCCCGACCCCTGCAAGTATGCCAAAGACCGCCGCTGGAATGGGGACTTTACCCACGAGTAGAGAAGACACTGACAATAAGGCTCCAATTTCGCCATGATGAACTCTTCTACCAAAGATGTGAACCTCAGGGAGAGGTTTTCTTGAGTTCCAATAGTGCATTAATATTTCCGAAGCCGCGAATCCAAGGATTAATGCCCCTTTGGTACCAATACTTCCAAATAATAGTAGGGGATCATATTACTAGTGATATCGCTAGCAACATCTTTATTAATTTATGCTGTGTTCTCCTGAAGACCTCGAGTTATCTATACTGGTTTTTATAAGTTTGGCGAGCCGAATTGAGATATGCGGCAAGTAGTAATCATACATTGTTAGGGGAATATCTTTGTTATTACAGCCATATCATAAAGGTAGGGTGCGCTTTGACGTTATTGATTCAACCAGAATATAGAATCTATTTATCAGTGAAAATTTTGATTCAATATGAAACCTCACTAGTTCATTAAATAAATTACCAGAATTTTTTTCCTATTGTAACAAACGCTGCAATTACAATGGAACCAATGAAGCCAGCATACGCTATGTTACTATCATAAGGTAAGGCAATTGCCGAGCCAATAAACAAGCCCGCAGCAAATATGACTCCAGCAACTTGGGTATTACTTTTTTCCTTCTTAGTTTTATTATATGTATCATAAAGTTGGGTGTCAAGGTATGATTGCAATAGTGGAGCAACGTTTAGTGCTGATTCAATATTCTTTCCTAGTCGTAAAATTGAAGTTCTTGCCTCCTCAATATATGCCTCTCTTATCAGCCCTTCTCCTTCAAGTATTTTGGCAAGCACCTTGACAAATTGAAACTTGACTTTATGATGTAGGTATATTCCTTCTATGATTGATGCCATTCTCATATATAGAGCAAGGTTTTTTGGTAACCTGAATGGGAACCTGCTCATTGTCTTGTTAGCAAGGTCTGTCAATGCCTTTACTTCCATCTTGTCCACCTCTTTTCCATACAATGATTGAATACTAAGTTCGATGGCCTTCTCAACAACATAACGATTGACAGTTGGCTCCAGTGTTCCAAGTTCCATCAAAATATTGACTGTTCTTGGAGGATCTTTATCAATCATACCTAAATACAACCTGATCAGTCTAAGCCGTGTCTTATTATCAAGCCTTCCTACCATCCCAAAATCGTAAAGAATTATCGAGCCATTGTCAGCAACCGAGATATTACCCGGATGCGGATCCGCATGAAATATGTTATGTCGAAGGAGCATCTTAAAAAACAGCCTGTGAACTCGTGTAACCAAGATAGATCTGTCTATACCCATAGCATCGAGTGCTGCAATATCGGTAATCTTGATCCCTGGGATATACTCCATTGTCAAAACATGCTTCGAGGTTCTATCTAGAATAACACTAGGAATTATAACTGAATTATCACCTGCAAGGTTTCTTTTGATAGTTACTAGATTATCTGCTTCTATGCGATAATCCATTTCTTCATATACTGTATCTATAAACTGAGATAGCATCCCTTCCGCAGAAAATGCAAGATTCGGATCAATGAATCTGGTAGCAAGAGGCAGGATTTTCTTAAGGATGTAGATATCACTCTCAATAACTTCTTCTATATTAGGTCTGCTAACTTTTATGATGACATCTCTATTATTGTACTTCGCAAGATAGACCTGACCCAAACTGGCACCTAAAAGTGCGGAAGTGTTAAATGATTCAAATATTTTTTCTAATCTGCCAAGTTCAGATTCAATGATTGGTTTTACTTTTGAAAATTCTGCAGGGGGAACCTTATCCTGTAGTTTCGACAATTCTTCTAGATATGGAAGAGGTAACAAATCAGCGCGTGAAGACAACCATTGTCCTAATTTTATATATGACGGGCCTAGCTCAATAAAGACTTTGAGCGCCTTTTTTGCATGTTTTTTAAATTTCCGTTCATCTATATTCTTCCCCTCATGTTTTACCCATTTTCTCCGGTCCTGTCTTAAGTTGACTACAATAGGTAGCAACTTGAGAATTACCTTTGCTACGCGTATTTTTGATGGACGTTTAAATGCCGTTTTTCGCGGTTCTAATTGAGAATTTACAGTTTCTGACTCAATTTGTTCCTTTAGCTGAGCCGGATCTTCCAATTATGTATCACTATTCTTAATTCATTTATTTATATCCCTTATTCTTTTAATGGTTTACTCAAGAGTTATTCCTCAGCGTGTTTAAGAAGAATTTTTGTAAATAGGATTTTTGGATTTCAATTCTTATCAATTGTTAATACTTTAAGACAAAACCTCTGATAATAAGGTATTTAGTTCATTTATACATGCCTCAAAATAGCATGTCAACTGGGCGGTGTAAATAAGATTAGAAATTTAGCGAAAAACTACGTCGATGCCTTTATTTACAAAAAGAGATAAAATATTCCTTTGTAATGATTTCCTATCATGTTTGGCAAGGAAATTGTTATGATATTCTAACCAAACTCGCAAATAAACCGGACGAACGAAACAAATACAGACTTATTGTTTCATCTCCACCATATTTTAACCATAGACATTACGGCGAAGACCCAAGAGAAATCGGTCAAGAACAAACTCCATCACAATTTATAGAGAAATTAGTTGATATTTTTGCCGTCTGCATAGATTTACTAACTGAGGATGGAAGCTTGTGGATAGTAATAGGAGATACAAGACGAAATTGTGGAAAGCTCATGGTGCCTCATAAACTTGCTTTTAGATTAGTTGAGAAGGGCTATAGGTTTAGAGAAGATATAATATGGTACAAGAAAAACAACGTCTCTAGTAGTTCCAAGGATAATTTTACTCAAGCGTATGAACTAATTATGTTTCTTTCAAAAAATGAAAAATGCTTCACAAACATGACGAGTCTAAGAGTGAGAGGTAATGAGGCTAGAGAAGGAAGAAACAAGCTACCTCCGCAGAACATGATACAGTATGAACCGATAAAGCCGGATAGAGATAAGATTTTAGAAATAAAAAAGATTATTCATAATGCAAAATCAGATACAAAATTTGAAGATCTACCTACAACAAGTGAAATATCAAGGGCATATGGGTATGATCCCGAAAAATTCTGTCCTACCTGTTATCGTAAGTTTAAGAGGCATGCTACTCGCAAGCGAATAGGAGCTCACAGTCATTATCCGATCTTCGCAGTATGTAATTCTAATGGTAAAAATCCCGGAAATGTATGGGAAGTGTCTACAAAAGCCCATTATGGGAATGAACACTTTGCAATATTCCCTGAAGATCTGATCGCTAGAATTGTTACATTTGCCTCCGAAAAAGGAGATCATGTACTAGATCCATTCATGGGGCGGGGGACAACCGGAATTGTATGTGCTATGCATGACAGGAACTTTACCGGGATAGACCTGTATCCGACAAATGTCGCTACGGCAGAGAAGAATATTAGAAAAGCGATGATAGGAGGTACTGCTTTCAAACTAAATACAGTCGATGAAAATATCGCTTCGGCAAATAAAATTACGTCACTAGAGTATTATATCAATACTTGAGTTCCAAATTTCTATATCTTCTAGATTATACTAATAACAAATTATTTTAAATGGGGATGTGGCGGAGGAATAGGATCTAGGAAAGACTTAGTAGCCTATGGATCGGATAGGAAATAATTCTAGAAAAGGAATCATAAATACGCAATGATGAATAGTCCAGCGGCGGCTACCATGGTAAGTCCCCAAACTATTTTGTTCCAATCAAATATTTTCTGACCGTCTAATAGTCCGAAAGGCATGAGATTGAACATTGCTATCCAACCATTAAATGATGCACCTACCGTAAAATATGGACTAACCGAATTGAAATAGACTGAGATCAACAAGAAGGAAAAACCCATCATCAAATTTGTTAAGGGGCCAATTAATGCAACTCTTCCAAACTTGTTTCTATCTGACAGTCCAATCATAACTGCACCAGGTGCAATAAACTTGAATGGCATAATTGGGAGAGCAGAAATCGCTGTTATTACTAGGCCCCACATGTAAGCCCTAAACTCAGCCCAGCTTCCATAATATTGGGCTAAAAATTTGTGAGCCAGCTCATGTACCAAGAACGCACTAACAAATATAGCAAGAAATTGCCATGAGACATATCTATAACCATTTAGTGAAAGACCAACTGCAGTGACCAGCAATGTTGCTATACCGAGATGAAGTAATTCCGTTCTTGACGATTTCACCCTTAATATCCTAGAAGAAGTAGGACGTCGACCTCCGTTAAGGAGGAGCTTTTTTCTCTTTGTATCGTAAATATTCAAAAATGGACAGGAGTGGTTGACGGGATTTCTATGAATATTACAGAATGAATTTTTGCAATAGTTGCAATGAAAAGGAATACTTTCAGCAGCTCCACATATATTGCATTCGACCATGTTTAGTTTATTCTTTTTTTCTCCCTGTATATCATATTGTTATACAAAGTTAAATACCCATACCTACCTCGTGCACCGACTTCGTTCTTATAAAATAAATCATATATTGGTGCCAAGTGATTTCCTAGATATTCTCATACCAAATGTAAGATCGTTATTGGAGCATCTGTATGTGTTATATGTGTTAGTAACCTTCTACTACTAGATATGAAATCAGCAAGAATTGTCAAGCCAAAGGAACCGTTAGAAGTACAAGAACTCGAAACTCCAAAAGCTAAGGGATCACAGGTTGTCATCAAGGTACAATCATCAGGTGTCTGCCATAGTGATATTCATTTATGGGACGGAGGTTATGAGGGCATTGAAGGACAGCTTCTCAAAACTACTGATAGGGGAGTAAAATATCCATTGACCCCTGGACATGAGGTAGCAGGGGTAGTGGAAAGTCTAGGAGAGGAGGCACAGGGATTTATTAAAAATGACAAAGTACTTGTCTATCCATGGATAGGTGAAGGATTGTGTCCCGCGTGCAGAAGTGGCGAAGAAAATCTATGCGATAGACCTAGATCGCTGGGTGTCTATACAGACGGAGGCTACTCAGAGTACGTGTTGGTCCCAAGTTACAAGTATTTAGTAAAATTGAATGATGAAATGGATATTGATGCTGCCTCAACTTTATCGTGTTCTGCACTAACAGCATATGGAGCAGTAAAGAATGCCCATCTCAAACCGTACGATAATGTCGTTATTGTCGGTGCAGGAGGATTAGGTTTGATGGCAATACAATTAGCAAAAGCTATTACAGGTTCTAAAATAATTTCCATGGATCTAGATGATGAGAAGCTAAAAGCTGCCAAAAGGAATGGAGCAGATATCGCTATAAATTCGAAAAAAGAGGACCCGATAAAATCAGTCATGGAGATTACAGATAGAATGGGAGCAGACGCAGTTATTGACTTTGTCAATGCTTCTAAGACTGTAGAAACAGACATGCAGTTTCTTAGAAAAAGAGCAAGGTTGGTCTTGGTAGGACTCTTTGGCGGTGAGCTAAAATTAGGCTTGGTCAGTATGCCGACGAGGGCGTACAGGTTAATAGGATCGTATACTGGAACTCTAAGCGATATGACAGAGCTAGTATCCTTAGCTGAAAGAGGAGTAATCAGTCCGCTTGTTTCAAATCGATTTAAACTCAATCAAGCGACAGATGCGTTAACAATGCTAAAAGAAGGCAAGATTGTTGGTAGAGGTGTAATAAATCCTTGATTAAAACAGCAGAATTAAAGACAGTAAATCCAGCGACAGAGGAGATTGTAAATCGGTACAAAATAATGACTAAAGAGCAGATTAACGACAAAGCAAAAAATGCAAGAAATAGATTTCAAGATTGGAAAAAAGATGTTGGTAAGAGAGCAGATCTTCTTCACGACTTTGCAAATGAATTAAGAAGAGAGAAGGAGAATCTTGCCAGAACAGCTACAAATGAAATGGGAAAGGCTATAAAAGAAGCTAGGTCTGAAGTTGAAAAATGTGCTTGGGTAATAGAATATTATGCTGATAATGGGCAGATCTTCTCCACAGACGAAGTTGTTAATACTGATGCTAGAAAAACTGTGATAAAATTTCAACCCATTGGAGTAGTAGGTAGCATAATGCCATGGAATTTTCCTTACTGGCAAGCATTAAGATTCGCAGCTCCTTCACTGATGATTGGCAATACAATCGTGTTAAAACCAGCCAGTGCTACTATGCAGTGCGGAATTGAAATAGAGAAGACCTTCATCAAAGCAGGCCTACCGGAGGCAGTGTTTCAAACTCTAGTGGGCGATTCTAGTATCGCAGAGACACTTATAGACTCTGATGATATAAATGCTGTTACATTTACAGGAAGCGTTCCTGTTGGAGCTAAAGTTGCTCAAAGAGCGACATCCAAACTTAAGAAAACAGTTCTGGAATTGGGTGGTAGCGATCCTTTCATAGTGTGTGAGGATGCTGACGTCGAGAAAGCATCTAGTGGCGCCGTAAAGGGGCGCTTTATTAATTGTGGTCAAAGCTGTATTGCTTCAAAGCGTTTTATTGTAGTAAAAAAAGTAGCAGATGAATTTATTGAAAAGTTCGTTCAAAAGACAGAGAAACTTAAGGTAGGAGACCCATTATCCGACGGTACAGATATAGGCCCTCTTGTAAACGCTAGTAGCCTGGAGAAAATAGATTCCCAGGTCAAAGAGTCGGTTAGAGAAGGTGCCGAGGTACTAACAGGTGGAGAACGAATAGGGAAGAAGGGTTATTTCTATCGACCAACAGTTCTAAAAAATGTTAACTCAAAAATGCCTATAGCACAAGAGGAGGTATTTGGGCCAGTGGCTCCGATTATTGTAGCTGATAATGAAAATGAATCTATCGAACTTGCCAACAGTTCTGATTATGGTCTTGGGGCTAGTATATGGACTCAGGATCTTGATAAGGCAGAAAGATTCTCAAGCAGCTTGGAATCAGGTATAGTATCCGTTAACAATGTGGTAGCATCAGATCCCAGAGTTCCATTCGGGGGAGTAAAAAAAAGTGGGTTTGGTAGAGAACTGTCAAGATATGGCATGTTAGAATTTGTCAACATCAAATCAGTTAGGTTTTATGATCAATTAATTCACACTCATTACGTTGAATGATAAAAATAATCATGCTCAGATATTGAAATTTCGATAATGTCTGATACTATCGAGAATGTGTTGATACTTCAGGTCGGAGGTTCTCTGTGGGCCTTTGGCTGTAGGGTTTACAAGGCACTTGCAAATAAAATAAAAATTAGGGAAAGGGAATTAAAGACTATCAAAAACTAAAAGACATTAAGAAAATATACCGTCCATATACCTCGTACTGTAGGATGTAGATATTTTCCACAGCATCTAGGTTCAAAGAATATCGAAGAAATTCAAACAGAAATCATTATAGACTTTGTACTCCTAATGGTTCTCATTGAGTGAGGATTTTGTTAAGGTAGCTAATAAGAATGACATTCAACCATCACATATGAAGGAAGTTCAACTCGATGGTGAAAATATATGTCTAGTAAATGTTGAAGGAAAATACTATGCTATTAATAATATTTGTACGCATGAGGGCGGTCCGTTAGCCGATGGTACTTTAGAGGGCTATGAAGTCGAATGCCCATGGCATGGCTCTAAATTTGACGTAAGGACAGGAGAGGTGAAAGAACCTCCTGCAAGTGAACCAGAGCCATCATATCAAGTAAAATTAGAGGGCAATAGCGTACTAATCAAAAAACCGGATAAAAATAAAAATAAGTCTAATCAAGTGGAGTTAACCCTGACAAGAAAAGATAAAGTCGAAGGTACTGATGTAATGTCTTTTAAATTTAATAGGGGATTCGATTATACTGCAGGTCAATTTGCGTTTTTTGATATAGGCGAAGTCTACAATGATCCCAAAGGTCCGATCAGACACTTTACAATTTCATCCTCTCCAACTGAAGATTTTATTATGTTCAGTACTAAAATCAGAGATTCGCCGTACAAAAAGAGACTTTCAGCTTTAGAGAATGGATCAATAGTAAGGGTAAGAGGACCTGAAGGGCGATTCATATTGAATCAAGATTATTCAAAACCTGTTGTATTATTTTCCGGTGGCATAGGCGTTACGCCATTTAGGAGTATGATAAAATATGCTACCGACAAGCAGCTAACAGTAAGTATTATAATGTTTGATTCAAACAGGGACCGTAATAATATTTTATTCAAAGAAGAGTTTGATGAGTGGGCTAGTATAAATAAAAATCTGAAGATTATTTACACCATCAGTGATGAGGGTCGTCATGAACAATCATTAAAAGATGCAAATGATTGGAAGGGTGAACATGGCAGAATAGACAAAGCAATGATTTTGAAGTACCTGGATTCTAACATCCTGAATAAATCCATATTTTATATATGCGGTCCCCCTAACATGCTAAATGCAATGCAAGCTTTGTTACAAGAGCTCAACATTCCTAAAGAAAGAATCAAGGTCGAGGAATTTACAGGCTACTGAAAAATAGTATTTCGGACTAATTCTGCGAAATAGAGTCGGTTTTTGTGGAGAACCTTTTGCCCTAGTTCGCTAAAGTCCAATACTGATATCTTAATGATATAGCTTATTATTTTGAAGATTTTCGAACTTTTCATCGTTTGTACTTAGTAGGATTAAAGTCTGAAATCTCATGAATTTAACGCATGGAATTATTAGAGCCCTTTGTATGGATAGCAGTTGGATTTGTGCCTATGCTTTGTGCTATGGAATTGGCATGGAGGCTTGAGAAAAAAATAAGGTTAAAGGATGTAACAATGAGGGAGGTATCCCCAGATGCCGTGCTACGAAAATAGCATTCATGCATTACAAAACCTTCTCCAATCTGGAGACTATAATGAAGAGGAACGGCCCGAAAAGAATGCCAATAATGTGAGATGCCATGTTACCAAGACATCACAACAGGTTTATCATATGAAAAATGGTACAGAATACTGCTTTGTGGAAGTTACCTGCGACGACCGTTCGCAATACGGGTTACAAGCATTTGGAGAAGAAGCTACGAAGCTCTATAATGAAGTATACAAATGTATAATGTGTGGCAGACCACCAAGGATGACAAGACGATCCGTAATCGTAGAGGAAAAAATTGATGGTAGAAGCTATATCTTTGATACTAGTGGATGTGCATTGATATTCTGGAAGCTCAAGGAGGTAATCGGAAAGGAAGCATTCCAATGATGAACTAAGAATTGAACAAAAGTTTACAAGATTATACATGACATGAATTGAATGTGGGTAACCATCTTAATCTATGTAGGTATGTTCCACGGCTACCTCAATATAAATTCATTATATTAATAACGCATTGTAGGAAAAACATCTCAATCTTAAAATAACTTACTTTTTTTGTACCATGTACATCCCCTTACCAGTGATGTTAGTATTGTCCCTCAGACTTTCATTCTAACCATTGATTTTGTTGCAATCATGAAAACTACTGCGGCTAGAAGAGTAATGACAAGCACTTGAATATTCGTAACCATGTCAATTTGTGAAAATATTCCAGCTCTACTGATATCCACAATGTAAGTCAATGGATTTACATAAAATGCAACAGATAAGGGCCATGGCAATCCTTGTGCAGGATAAAAGGCTGTACTGACGAAAGCGAAAAATAGGAAAAGGCCGTTACTAATCACATTATATCCTTCACTACTCTTGATCCTAGTTGATAGGATTATGGTAAAAGAACCAAAGAATATCGAGCCTATAACCAATGCATAAACAGTATATGGTATGCTCCAAAGTGTAATTTCTATATCTTCGTACATTGTTGGAAGACCGATTATCATAATTGCCGCTGCACTAGCCAAACCAATTAGAATAATCGTTATTAGATTACTGATGATATATTGAGGCCTACTGAATGGCATTACTAGTAGCTGTTGAAACATTCCATTTCTTTTGTCGTTCCAAATAATGGCACCAGCTACTGTACTACCGTTCATTACATTGAACCCAATCATTCCTGCCGTCAGGAATGAAGTATAGGTAACTGTTATGGAGCCTAGGGATATGCCTTGATCCCCGATCATTGCAGAATATGCATAGCCTGCTACAAAAATATAAACAACAGGAAATGCTATTTGCCAAATTAGGAATATTCTATCAATAGCAGCAACTATGTTTCTATAAACTAATAATATGATTCTGTCGACTATCAACATATTCATTTATTCACCGGTTTATTTTCATCATTAACTATCGACAGGAAAACTTCCTCTAATGAAGGAGGAATTATAGCAATACTTTCTATTTGCAAATCATGTCTAGAAACAACTTGCAATACTTCGGAAATGATTTCCTCTACATTATTGACTGTAATTGTAATTGTATGTTTTCCATTAACATCAATATTCGATTTACTCTTATCACTTACGCTATTCTTATCACCATTTTTCTTGTTAATTGTAGCCTTTAGCAGATTCACAAAGTATTCATCCAATGTGTCTTTAAATGTGAGTTCTATGGTCTTAGCTCCTCCGCCATATTTTTGTTTTAGACCAGTCGGCGTATCGAAAGCTATTATCCTGCCTTTGTCTATAATAGCTATTTCATTACATAGATATTCTGCTTCTTCCATAATATGGGTGGTAAAGAAAACTGTTAAGCCAGATTTAACATGGGCTTTAATATAATCTAAAAGTTGTCTCCTGGCCGAAGGATCTAACCCAACAGTTGGTTCATCAAGGAAAAGAAGATCCATTTCATGCATGAACTCTCGTGCAACCTGAACTCTTCTTCTCTGGCCTATTGATAGCTCATCATTTTTGGAATTCCGGATAGATTCCAAGTCGAATGTTCTAAGGACCTCATTTACTTTACTTTTTCTGGTTTTTTTATCTCGTAGACCCCACAGCATACCATAAAGATCAAGTGCTCTCTCTGTTGTCAAATTTGCTTCATAACTAGGATTTTGAGTTACAACTCCTATCCTTCTTTTTATTTCTAATTGATTTTTGAAGAGATCTTTTCCAAATATATATACACTTCCAGATGACGGATTAAGGGTGGTGGTAAGTATTTTTAGTGTTGTGGTCTTACCCGCGCCGTTTGGGCCAAGAAATCCAAAAACTGTACCATTCTTTACGTTAAACGTGATTTTATCGAGCACATAGTCGGTATTCCTGCTATATTGCTTTCTTAGATTGTAGACTGAAATACAATATTCATTTTGAAATTTCGACAATACTCTGGCCTCTGTGGACTATTTATTTTGTAGTTTATGAAGTAATTCAATTAGCGCATCTTCATTCTTTACTCTATAATCTGAAAAATTAATAGGCCAGGGAGTTGGTATTGGATCCCTTGCAAACAGTATTACTTTCTTACCAGACATCTTTGCGACAAACATTTCAATAGCTGCTCCATAGCTTGGACCGTTCCCTATTACCACAACCACATCGATTTTTCTAATATATCTTAGGTCATGCTTGACTATTTGACGTGATAGATTCTCCTTGTTCCTAAAATCCGTAATACCAGAATAGTTCATTTTTTCATTCTGCACAGAGTTATTAACAATAGAGAAGCCTTTGCTTTTTAAGAATAAACACATATTCCCTATATCGTCAATTTTTCCAGAATATCCTATTGAACCACAAACCATAATTTTGAACAAGATATATTATTGAAAACAGTACGGTTATAGTAGGTTTTGGTTACCAGACAACCGGGATTGCAACCCCGCCAAGTGCAGGCTCTTACGTCTTGGGGTCTCGTAAGGAACAAGATCCCAACTTGTTAAGTTGAAACAATCAATAATCATTATTTATGCCTTAGCATTATTACTAAATCAATGAAAATAGGGGCAAGCAAACCATGGTGATACTAGTAGCAGTAATGATTACAGTTACGCTAGTAAATTGAGGTGGCACTAGTAATGTTGAGGTAAAAAAGGATTGTGGAAATCTGGCTGGAGCCTCTGGCCCCACAGGGAATCCCCGCACATCGGAACAGTGTTCCGGCGATTCACATGATGATGATAATCCTTTTACCGGTAATCCCCACAACACACAGTGAATCATATAAGATTTGGACAGCTGCCGGATTATAGCCGATATCTCAAAGAGCAAAAATGGAATGAGAAGGTAAAAATCCTACTGGCGAGTTCCCTACTAACACATCACCGGAACAACTTAAACAGTATGGTTAGCCTATGGTATGATGGCATATCAGCAATATTTATGATAGATAATCCCTAGAGCTGACCACACCCTATATTGAACCAGTTGTATAATGATTATATGGATACACCAAGATTCAGAAAAACACTTGCAGAAGTTATCCTGACAGCAGTTTTAATAACTGGAGTTGCAATGGTAATGGGTCCGGTACTATCTGAGCCCGTATTTGCGGAATCACCTCAGAACGAAGCACATGTAACCCCTATTCAAATTTGTGACTATTCCGGTTGCTTCTTTCCAAATCCAAACTATGGCACTAGTGTATGCCAGGACGTATACGGGTATATATACACATGTTAAAAATTAGAGTTGCGTTCGGTTAGCCAGTAGAACCAAGCAGCTCAACCTACTTTTCTTCGTAGTTTGTCGTCCAAAGTAGAACTTGATGATTTTCTCATAGAGACTCTTTTTCATTTCCTCTCAAATATAAGGAGGGAGGATTCAGACTTTCAGAATGTATACCTGGATTATTTTCGTTACTTAGCATATCTGAAGATTATATGGAGGAGGATAAAGGAAGAGTCTGATGCAGTAATGGATTATGAATCACTTCTCTTAAGATGGAGTCCTCGGGTCAAGCAAATAGCCATGCCAATCTTCAAGTAGGTTTGAATTCATTCGGGGTGAAATATGTTCTCCAATGCGATATAGAAGCCTTCGTGATATTTGCACGTAGACTTATCGACAAGTTTGGAAAACTAGTAGTGAAATTAATCAATCTACCACCCGGTCTACAGATCAGTGAATCCTTTTCAGATCAGAAGGAAGATTTTCTTAAATATAACGACAGTACCCAGCAACCCTATCTATAGTCCTATTTCACTAATAAGTGGCAATATCTTATTTGTGATGATATTATTATGGTCGGCATCCAAGTCAAATGAGGCCAGAAGGATAGGATATTCTTCGCTTTCAAGCGTTATTGTTACCCTTTTTATTTTTTGGTACAATGTAAACGAGTAAATTGGTTTGCCGAGTTTTACTTCATAATCTTTTCTAGTACTCATCCTTAGGACTGATTGCATACCATACATTTCAATTTCCTCTGGTGTCAGTAGTGGTGTCAGTCCTGCTCTGTATATAGAAACACTCTGATTCCCCATCCTATCCGAAATCCCTACAAACCTTATAGATCTGTCAGACTCAAGTATGCGGTTGCAGAGATCATGCAAACCTTTAACGTTCATTTTATTATTAGAATAATTGGCTTCCTTATTAAGTAGAGTTAAGATTTAGTAGCTTGGTCCAAATATTAGATCACAATGGGTAAGGAACCTTGTTTAATTGTACACGCAAGATTACAAATATCCATAAAACCATAAAAACCATAAATAGCCTTAATCCAAAAGTCGTCTAGTACAAGACAAATTATAGCTTAGTATCTTTTCTAATGTACTTTCTAACCCAATACTTCTGTTAATCTCTGTAATGCAGGCGACCCATCATGCGCATCTAAATGTACATCCAAAATGCAGAGTTCATTGCAGTAGGTGTGTTTCAGCAGCAGAAAGTGACTCTTCGAGTTCATCTTCTGTTTCTACGTCAAAACCTTTTCCATCATCAATTATTCTTGGAATTTGACTATAATTCCAAGGCAATATATCGTTAAACGGCCCGTCAAGCATAGGTCTTTCCGTACCGTAACCGCTGTTATTTAGGACAATAATAATGGGATTTAAATCAAATCTCGTAATAGATGATATTTCCATCCCAGTCATCTGAAAGGCACCATCCCCTACAATTACGATCGGCCGAAGTTTCGGATTAGCTAGTTGAGCCCCAATAGCTGCTGGGATAGATCTAAAAGGGATTGCCACAGTCAATAAACCAATAATTTAGATGTGATTCAGTCAAAGTGAAGAAAATGAGGATTTTACCATCCTAACGACTTGGCCGATTTTGCCGCAGCGTCATCTAGAGCCTGTTTTGGCTCTTTTGACCCAGAAAAGACGTCATCCATCGCTTCGTTTATATGATTAGCAATTTGAGGATACTCCGGAATGCTGGGTCTACCCCTGCCTAATTCAATCATCGAGATCATTTCTTGATAATGTGGGATAGACTGCTCAAGCTCCGTTGAATAATTGCCTTGTCCTATAGCCTTTTGCGTAGGAAGATATCCGTATTTCTCTAACCACGGCACAAGTATCTTTGGTTCTAACATTATGGTAATTAACTCCCACGCCAGATCTTTGTGTCTAGACAAAGAAGGAATGCTCAACTCCCATCCACCCATCATTGTACTAGTTTCAATACTATCATTAGGCACCGGAAACGCAGGTAAGAATCCTACCATTTTCGCGACGCCCTGCCAATCGGGAAATATGCTAGGCATCCACGAGCCAGATAGCATAACTGGAAATTTTCCATCGACAAACTGGATATCCAGTGTTGTTTGTGGTTTGAGGCCTATGTCAATTTGCTTTTTAATAAACCCGAGAGCCTGAACTCCCTCTGTGCTATTGTAACCTGGGAACCAGTAAATACCCTTCGTTGGGTGTCCTGATCTACTCTCAACTATTGATCCTCCAAGCATCCAAAGATATGGATACCACATATCTACAGCGGTTCCAACATCACCATTAAGGTGCATGGATTGTATCAACGTGTTATTTCCTTCTTTTTTGGCTGCTTGTATTGTATTGTTAATCTTTTTTGCCCCCGCAAGATATCCATCCCAAGTCTTTAATGAATCTGGGTCAACATTTGATTTATTTAATATGTCCTTCCAATACCACATGCCCCGTATATCAGTCCATGCCCAGATACCATATATTTTGTCATCATATATCATGCCGTCTAGATGTATTTCATAGAAATCAGATAGCCTTCCCCACTTTTTGGTCATATTACTTAGGTCAGTCAAAAGGCCCTTTCCAGCAAATTCTCCTAGCCAGATCTGATCGATAGATGCCAAATCGATACTAGTGCTCATGTTAGATAATAATTCCAAGAGTGATATTCTGGTAATATTATATGGAAACATAGTATAGTTTAGATGAATATCTAAATCAGGATGTCTCTTCCTCAACTCATCCAAAGAAGGTTGAAATAGAACCTGCCAGTCCTGACCAGCAAGGTCAGTAAGTACGACTCTGAGAGTAACTTGTTCTCTGGTCTCACCAGTTGCTGATGAAGCAACAGCGATACCGATATTTGCTAGTGTTCCAAACACCAATATCAACGCAAAAACCCCGTAAATAATAACAAGTTGAGGTTTAGCGCGATTCTCAAACATATTATTGTGGGTTACATCAGCAATTATAAATACTCTGATCTTTTCACGACTTGATTTTTGGTAATAATACCTTTCTTGAGGATTCTTATGATATCGACAACACTGAGTAGACAATTAATAGAAACCTGAGGTATATGGTGATGGTCTGATGGGAGGCTATTGAGAATAGATCTATAGAATCTAAACAAGTATCAACTTTGATCTCAACTAGCCAAAAGTTTGGTTAATCTTGATATCAACAAGATTCTGTCTTCCTGTAGACAAGTCAATGTTGAAAACTATAGGTACTCTCATTCTTTGTGATGCAAAAACGTCTAAATATATTGGTGATACAATCTATTCTATTTCAATTGGTGATAAAATCTTAACCTCGTCTGCTGCACTCTTCAATTTTTCATTCTCACGCTTAATATTTTTCTTATTTGCTGACTTTTGTGTTGAGCCTGTTGAAAGAACATACCTTATGCCCTGAGACCTTATTTCGTTACTCATGATAGCGTTAAAGCGTTCTACGTCTCGCCTTACATACTCTTCTGTGTGTTTGTTTGTTGTCGCTACTACGTACTGAAAAGTATCGTTTTGATAGCGATGAATCTCGTATGATTCTATCATTCAGGTCTTTCAGTATGGTATTTTAGGGAATGTATTAAGGCGCATTGTTAGAAATTATTGAGTTAGGCTGTAACCGCCTAAAAGTAGAACTACCAAAAAACTAAATCGATATAAAATGAAAGTCTAGTTTCCTATGTTTCACACAATAATATATTAAGCTCTTACATAATTTTTTTTAATACACATTCAAAATAACCCTTTCCAACTCATAATCTATTATCATGGTATTTGGAGATGGCAAAAAATGGAATAATAATGCTCAGAGTGAAAGTATTCGTGATAAGTTGCGAGAAGTAACACAGTCACAAACGCCACTCAAACCACGTATCGAAGAAGCACAAAGGAAGTTACAGATCCAGATTTCCAAATTGGATGCAATTTCCTCTAAAATGCAGGAAAAAGACAAGGTGATTTTTAATCGCATTGTTAATGCGATGCAGAATCATGATAGTCATTATGCCAAAGTACTATCTGGAGAATTATCACAGATTCGTAGAACTAATAAGATGGTCAACTCTGCCAAACTAGCATTTGAACAAATTCAATTGAGATTAAACACAATGACTGAGCTGGGTGATGTAGTCGTTACATTAAGTCCTGCTATGTCTGTCATAAAGGGAATTCAAAGTGGACTTAAAACGATGTTGCCTGAAGCAGATCAATCATTCGGACAGATCTCTGACCTACTTGGAGGTATCATGGCAGGATCTAGTCAAATGGCATCTACTTCTGAAGCACTTAGAGCAGAAACCTCTACGATTTCACTAGATGAGGAAGCGGTTGACATTCTGCAAGAAGCTACTACAATCGTCGAAGAGAGTACCAGGGGTAAATTCCCTGACCTGGAAATGCCGGCAGACGGTGAAATAAAAGCGAGCCAGGGAAAAACACAGGCATCATCAATATACTAACCAATAATACTAATAATAGAAGAGCTTGTGCGATATCATTCCAAGCTTTTCCCAAAATAGTCTGTCAAAATAAAAAATCAATCGGTGCATTATATGATGAATGGGAAGATATACTATTCACTAGAGAAAGTAAAATTCACTTTATGACCTCGAATAACAAGTTTGATGCCGCGGCAGGGATTAAGAAAGGACTTCGGTACGTTAATCTCCAACTCTTTCGCAATAGTTATATTCTTATACTTCCGGGCATTCACACTTAACCGCATGGGACAATGACGATCAATTTTGTTGAACTGGAGAATGATGCAAAGAGATTTTTTGAGCTAAAACAAAATGACAAAATGAGGTCAGAATTAAATGAAATCGCCATCAGTATAATCGACCAGATATCATCACCGGATTTCGCTTTTCCTATACAACATCAATCTGTTGTAAGCAATGGAGTTACATCGTACATATATGAGAACAATTTAACATTTCCCAATCTTATAGAATTCATTGCCGATTTACTTCATACAAAAATACCAGTCATAATCAACACAGCAACCTTCGGTCCAGGAGAAATAATGGTAAATAAAGAGGGGAGACATGAGGCACTACAAGAGCTTAATTCCTGCGTCAAAGACCTACAAATGTTGATTCGAGGCAAGGCCAATTACTCCCAATGATCTGGATTAGCAAGTTTTGCAGACATAATGTGAATGTGTATATGCATTAGTGGACTAGAATACACATTTGTATGTCATATGGGCGTGTGTCTCTGGTAATGGCTGAAACAGCGTTGGAGCTTGTACCAAGGGAACTATACAGGCACACATCGGTCAGGAACCATGCACAGAAACTTGGGAAAAAAGCAAGCGAGATTCTTTTGGATAGAAGTTTCCATCATTCTGCAATGACTACTGGCCAGCTCAGGATGGCTTGGAAACGTGGTAGACCGGACATAGTTCATCTTGGGCTTCAAGAAGCACTTTCAACGCCTCTATACCTTGATGGTTTGTTAGACGTATATATTCATACAATAGGCAATAAGGTGATAAAAGTTGGTCCCGACCTGAGAATCCCAAAATCGTATTTTCGATTTGAGGGAGTTATTATGAAGTTGTTCGAAGATAAAACTATTAGAGATAAAGGCAATAAGACCCTTTTAGAATTGCATGACAATATATCATTTGAGAATCTAATAAATAATATTATAGGATCAAAAAATGTGGTGGGACTTACAAGTATAGGAGCTCAAAGTACTGCTGATCAAATAGTTTTCAGAAACTGTACCAAAAACAATAATGCCAGATGTACATTTGTAATTGGTGGATTCCCAAAAGGACACTTCTCTGAATGCACAAGTAAGTTATTCCATCACTCATATTCTATTGGACGATATGCCTTAGAATCACATGTAGTCATTGCGAGGATAATATATGAGTGTGAAAAAATTATGCTATGCTCTGATGGTGGTTCAAGATACGAATATCCAAAACAACAATAAAACGGATAACAATTAGTAGTATGAAGCTTCTATACGTGTTATGACGCGTGTCTGAGGAAAAATAATTGTAGTATGGGAAAGAACAAGGAAAAGAGATGCAAATGAGGTTGCAAAATTTGTAGTAATCCAATGAATGAACCTATAAAAATTAGTTCACAACGGATTGTTGTAGTTTAAGCTGATATCTAGTATAGCTATACACAATATTTCTTATTGCCTACCAGATAACACTAAATGGTTCTGGGATATGGACTATAGAAACCGGGGACAAAATTGTATAACTGTATAACTAATTCAGTGCGACAGCCAGGATTTGCACCTGGGTTTCCAGATTGGAGATCTGACGTCCTAGACGAAACTGGACGACTGTCGCCCTATCGTTGGTGGTTACTTTAGATAACGTTGAATGATTGCTGGTTGAGATCTCCGGTGCAATCAACCTCCTATTAGTATGAATACAGTCAGTTTTATATCTGATAGTTATGCCTTGAGAGCACAGGAATTGGGTCCCGCCTCCAGGTCACCCATTTCTATTTGATCGCATGAAATCAGCTTTTTGTTTATTTCAGTTATCGCCTTATAATTAGATGGTCGAGGGGAGAGAGCGCCCACCAAGGAGTTGATGAAATCTTCCTTGCTTGCGGAAAGAAGTTTGACTCGATTCTTTATAGTTTCAAGTGTCCCGTAAATAGGTTTCTCAAATACCAAATCTACTGAATCGCTATTGAAATGCGAGGGTAGGATAATTGTATCGTCTTTGAAATCTCTTAAGATCCTTTGATGATAGCTTTCATAGAGTTCATTTGCATATTCTGCTGCTTTATCTTTCAAGTCAGGTCTTCCTATGCCATCGACAAATAGGGTATCACCGGTGAATAGATAAACGCAGGAATTATTTCCATCCGTAGCTAACCTGAGAGACATGCTCCCTTTTGTATGCCCAGGTGTATGAACTGCATGCAGGTGAAGCCCATTAGTTATTGGTATCTTATCGTTATCTTTAATCTGATCTACAGTAAATCCGCACTCCTTTTCAAATTCATATCCTTCTAAAGAGCTGACACATGCTTCGGCACCAGTCAGTCTAGCAAGTTTAGATGTACCCGACACGTGATCCGCATGCATATGAGTGTCAATTATTTTTACTATATTCAAATGATTATCTTTCACGACTTTCAGAAATGACTCATCGATTGCACATGTTGGATCGATTACAACTGCATTCTTATCATTATTTGAACTTACAATATATCCCATGCATCCTTTAGATATTCGTCTTACTTGCCATATTGTTGCAGGTAAATCCGACCTAGTTGGTATTACTGCAATATCGTACACATTGTTCCATTGAGCCATACCACCCTTAACACTCTTCACATTATATCCAAATTGAGATAGTAGCCTTGCAGCCATCATTGATCGATTACCGTGAGAACATACAGTAATTATTTCCTTATCTCGTGGTACACGTTCCAGCGCTGCCCGAGTAGATGAGATCAGCTGATCAATAGGTATGAGAAGAGGATCCTTGTATCTATCATATGAGATTTTCCACGCCTTGTATTCTTGCGGCGTCCGAACATCAAGAATATACACATTGTCTCCTCTGTCTATCTTTTGTTTTAGTTCACCTGCTTCAATCTCCATATATATCTGCCCTATAGCTCAAGACTCTATGTTATAATTCACTATATTAAAATTGCATTCAAATTGCTGACTCGCATCATTAATCTACTATAGTGTATTTTTAATAAATATCCTAAAATCATGTGGCCGAGACATGTTTAATCATATGAAATTATAAGTATAAGTAAGCAAACTTTCCAATATATTGATGGTGGATATTGAAAATCTCCAAAAGGTGATTCAAGACTGGAAATCTTCCACTGTAAACTTTATTCTGTCTTCGAGTGATTTAGACAGAATGGCCGAGTACTCTCTTCAAGTTTCCAGAATTCTAGCATACCCAGATTTAGATATACAAAATACACTAAAGAAGATAGACATCATGGGTGGTGAGCTTAGCTTGTCTATTAAGAAGTTGTTACCACTCAGGCCTACCCAATTGATAGACGAGATCAATAATTATCTGTACAATGTAAAAGGTTTCGAGCCCAATTTTCAGGATTATTACAATCCTTTAAATAGCTATCTTAATGTCGTACTAGATCGGAAGACAGGGATACCGATTACCCTATCAATACTGTACATGAGGATTGCTCAAAATCTAAGATTGACTTTATATCCAGTTAATTTTCCGTCTCATTTTTTGTTGAAGCATGTATTGGACGGGGATAATTCCGAGATAATTATTGATCCTTTCAACAAAGGAAGAATAATGGATGATTATTCTTTGAAGGAATTGCTTGTTCAATATTATCCCAATCTAAATATACCCTTGACCCGCGGGTTTGTCGAAAAGGCAACGGCATCTCAGGTCATAATACGAATGTTGAATAACCTCAAGAGTAGTTACTATGATTCACATGATGTAGAAAAAGCGGAAGTCGCGAATGAGATGATACTCTGCATGGATCAATATAATCCCGATGCAATAAGGGATAAGGGATTGATTTTACTGAAAAAGGGCTGCCCGACTGAAGCACTTCGAATGCTATCCTTGTACCTCGAGACTGATCCTGAGGCAGTAGATGTAGATGCTGTGCTCGATATTATTAGAAAAATTCGATCAGAATCAAATAGAAATAGAACCTAGTTTCATTAATGATCGGTTAACTCAAAATAATCATTAATGATCTGGTGCATGATCTATAACCAAGATTTTGACCGATTTACACAACGGATTATCATTTAATTTGTTGTAAGGACTAGACCTATATTATAGGTAGCTTTTTCTGCAGCTTTGTGTATAAATCTTTTGCGTTCTTCCTGGCTTCTTCGGTCAAGTCCTCATTAAATATAGTATTACTAAGGGCATCTAATACTGTTTGCCATTCTGAATCAGATAAAGTCAAATCTGAATTGCGCTTAGACATATATTATACATGTTGCACATTTTATAGCTCTTATAAAATCTTATTCTTATTGTCACTTAATTGTGTCCGTCCATGTCTATGAAGACAAACCTATTACTTTATTCATAATATACGAAAAAAATAGATTGTATACACCTCGAAACCGGCTAAATCCTGAAGTGTGATAATTGTCAAAGTTGATATATAATATATTCGATTAGACGAGAGCACAATTTTTGTTCTGTCTCTGGACATAACTTTAGAGCAAAAAGGATAACATCTAGAATATGTGATTTGTAAAGATAATTTTAATGAGATAATTTACACGGTAGAATTTGGATTACTTATTATTGTTAGTTGCAACTTTTGAAGGCAAATTTGGATTTCCAAAATCCTGTGAATATGCAGAATATAGTGTGATCTTTTGTCCATGCTTGATCTCGTAATTTGTTATGGGTCTAATGTTCATCCTATATTCGTCTTTTAGTCCAATTAATTGGCCAGCAAGGGGATCCGCCAGTAGTATATGCATGCTGTCTCCCAAATCCATAACTCGACGAGCTACTATTATACCAGGGCCCCATACGTTCTGGTTTCCCTTGATATCGCTCACAATAAAGACTGGACCTGAGCTTATCCCAATGCGTACGTTAATAGAATCTTCGTTGGATTTCTTGTTCTGATTGTAATTACGCAGTTTCTGATGGAGTTGCATACTGAGTTTCAGGGGTAATTCAGGGTTCATGGGGAAACCTATTGCCATTCCATCGCCAGTAGGTAAAATAATCCTCTTTTCACTTGTACCTTTTGAAAATATATCACAGGAGGTAATCATTTTATTCAAGGTCTCAATTTTTGCGATTTGTTTTCTAACAGACAGAGATGGATCTGATAGACCAACAATATCGATAAAGAAAAAATTCACATTTAGTACCTCTGAGGGGAGGCCAATTTCGGAAATGTTTGAACCATACACGCCGGCAAGTTTTCTATATGTTTCCATACAATTCTGCGTATCAAATGTGAAATTCGAATCCACTATTGGTATTCCCTCTATAGTCTTTCCACATAGTGCACACACAAAAGAAGGAGATGTTGAGGATTCAGAAAAAATTATGCTGCCATCTTCTAAAATGTCAAAATTAATCCAAGATGGATTATGATGTGCTCCCTTAATCGAAAGCAGTCTAATACTCCTCTTAATAGTATCATTATCCTCTTCATTCATCTTCATCTCTAGTATGGCATCAAAAATAGAACTTAATGTATTTATCAAATGTCTTGATGATGTTTCCGAAGACGAGGTTGTATCTACCGTCAGGGTAAAGATTGACATTGCCTCAGCATCATCTAAAATAAGAGATAGTTCTGTGATAAATTTTATAATAGCATTCTCTCCGAATAGTGTCAGCATATGCGTTAGTGAGTCAACTACCATCCGAATGCTGCGATTTCTTTCGGTGAAATTCTCACTCTCCCTAAATTCTCTTATGATATTACGTATCCCAATTAATGTTTGAGTGAGCTTTTCTTCAAATTCGATCGAATCATATCTCAACGGGTTAACGAATTTGGAACTATGAGTTAGATCAGATTCGCTAATAGTTGCAAACATATTTCGATACTGTCTTTCTGTTAGATTCGAGCTCAAATAGATACAATAGTCTCCTTTGGCTATACCCTCTAGAAAAAACTGTCTACAATAGATGCTCTTGCCGGAACCAATGGGTCCATAAAGTAATAAGAGACCAGATGGGATTCTATCCCTGTCGCTAAAGGAAGATAAGCCTGGAATCTGAGCCCAATTTGACCGATCAACTTGCAAAATATCGTAACCTCTGGTATAATTTGTAAGGTTTAAGGAAGTATATAGATATATATCTAGAACAGTCTACGAACCTGCTGGATAGCCCTTAATGCACAATTAGTTTTTAGAAATCATACTGGTAATGCACTTTACCTTAATCTATTATCTTCTACGAGGGTTTCTATTCGTTTTGCAAAAGGATGATCAGGATATTTTAACACCGTAAGAAATTCTCTCCTGCTAAACTGAATGTCGCAATAGCAGGGAATTGTGCAAATGATGTCCAGGCCAATATCAGTAGAAAGAAGGTTGCCAATATCATGCTGCTCGCTCTCGTGTTGTTGTATGGCAACGGTTTTATTGTAACTGTTACCGCTAGCGGGTGACTGAGCAGAGTTTGGAGACGGGGAAACGATATTCATTGTTACTGCAGTTGGAGGGGTGCAATAACCTGCAACTCTATTTAATACAAGATATGATTTAGCGCCAAATTTTGAAAATGAGCTGTAAATGTCGCCTGCCATCTTTCTCGTACCGACAACATCAAGATTATCCATCTTGAGAGTTAGAAAAAGTGTATCTGCTACAGCCAAAGCATTTATCGACCAGTATCTAATACCTGGACTGGTATCAATTATAATGTAATCTGAATCATAATTGGAGATTAGCTGTTCCCTTAAAAGTACAAATCTTCTGAGTAACTGTATCTTAGAATTATCCTGTTTCCCACCTCCATCAAGCTTGTATATTTCTTCCTTTTTTGGGTTGCAGAAGCTAACATACAATTTCCCATCAATTGGGCTACCAAAATTATTGTCATTGATAATGTGTGTAAGATCCACCAAAACATCATCGACTTGCGCATTATTCCAGAAAAAATCATTAATCCATTTTGTGGGCTCCTTTTCAAAGTACGCCTGAAGACTGGGGGCATAAACATCTAAATCCATAAGAAATACACGGTAGCCCTTCTTTGCAAGCAAGACAGCAAAATTGGAAGCTATCGTTGTTTTTCCAGTGCCGCCCTTATAAGAATGAAAGGCGATACATCTAGCCATTCTTTTAATGTTCTGTGATTTACGTATATAGACATTATGATAAATTGAGCGAATCGTGAATCAAATCTTGATAGAAGTATTAATTTTGACAAGGAAATTGAATTACCTATTCTCAACCAAGACATGTTGTATGTTCTTGAATCTCGTTCCGTTGTCTGCATTATTCACTTGAACGGGTAGTCAGAGGGAAAAAATGGGTTAGAAAGCTTGAAGCCTCCACATTCATAATGATCCCTTGAAAGCTTCAATTAGGAAAAACGGGCTTGTGATTCGTACCCAGCGGATAAATTAATGATCCACCAATGTGTACACTAAGATTCCTTTTGTTCCTGTTTTCTCCATCTATATCTGATGTATAGTGCAACTGCAGCAACAACAGGTCCTATAATATATACAAGTTTGTCAGATATGTCCACTGATAATTAGGGCATTAAGTGATATTTTAGTATGTTGGGTAACTGATAAACGAAAACCTAGTTTACTATATCTGGCTCTCACCTGTATTTGGACAAAGCTAATGGAATCGAACTAGTATAATGGGGACGATGAGTAATATTCACATCATCTGCACTATATTTTGCCAAGTGAAGTTAGCTCACGTATTGGTAGTGGTGCAGCAATGTTAACACATGAAAGGGAGAGGTTACAACCACTAGGGATATTCTGTGCCGATTCCGGTGTATACATTAGTTGTCCAAACTCGTAGTATATGGCTGTTTTACTATTTTTATGTTGATTTTGATTCGGAAATATATTTATCAATTTTTCTTGTTTTTTTCAAGTTCTGTTGATAGGTTGGGATTTCTCAACAAGAATGACAGCCAAGGTTTAAGAAGTTCATGATCTAGCTTAACCAATTCGAGATTTGCATCGTTTAAGAGCCTCGTCCCATCCTCGGGATAATCAGCGAGTACTACCATCCTTACAATGCCTACACTAATCGCCATCTTACTACATTCGATACAAGGGGAAAAAGTAGAGTACATAGTAGCTCCTCTTGTACTGCCTGCATTTCCGAATAGTGCACACTGCATTATCGCGTTCGCTTCAGCGTGGGTACATAAACATCTATCCAGATTTTCACCGGGTTTAGTTTCTCCCTTTATTCTGGCGGTACATCTAGGACATCCACCCTCGAAACAATTTCTGATTCCAGAAGGAGTTCCATTATAACCAGTAGAAATTTGTCTATGTTCTTTCACAATAACCGTCCCTGTATGTCTTGTAACACAATTTGAGCGCAGTTTTGCTACTTCGGCTTGAAGCATAAAGTAAGTATCCCAGTCTGGACGTTGCATCTTTGGAGATAGAGTATATTTTTGACGAATATGAATCATTCAAATCTATGAGATAGGTTTTAGTTATGTCGACGGTCCCGCCAGCAAATTAATGAGAATAGCAGTAGTTTCTATACCTCGTTATTTAGCTCAGTATTAAATACGAATTTTTACAAATAGAATGAGTTAATAAAGCGTCATGCTTAAGATGTCTAGACATTGTGTCATTCATAAAGTATCGGTTACTTAGACTGAAGAAAGTGACAACATATAGAGTTTATTTTGTAATTAAATATCTTTTATTTGTTTATCTCAAAATTAAGATAAAGCTAGGGTGGTACTAGTGTATCCTAAAGCCAATGTAAAAAGTTGTAGAGGTCACATCCGAATTCCATTAACGCTATTGAGTTATTTATTGAAGTGTAATTAAGGTGCAAATAATAATAATCTTATCTACAATAAAATTATGCTTTTAAAGGCCTCGAATAGACCATGACCATCAAGAAGATATGCCTAGATTGTGGGAAACAATTTGAACCTAAAGGGCAAACAAATGAGAATGTTAATGGTGCTGCCATTGTAGTCTGTGAAGATTGCCTTACAATACTAAAGAGAAGATTCTGGAACTCGATGAGGATGAAAATGGATTGTAATACCGATAACATTACCACTCAGGACAGGGCTAATAACGACTCGGGAAATGAGTAATATACAAGGATACTACTTGAGATATGATTGTTGATTGAAAATCGGTAAAGGGTAGTTCTCATATTCTGAAAAATATTAAATCTGTCCAGCAAAGAATTTGTATTGAGCAAACAGACTGACGATAAAAACTACTGCAACACTTAATTCAAATAATGGATTTATAATATATCTAGCATTAGGAATGAACAGAATTCTAAAGTTGTTAGCCGCTGAGAGAAAATTTCTATGCTTATCATTAATTATAAAGATTTCACTAGTAGGCGCATTCACTGCGCTAATTAATCTCTATAGTTATTTGGATATCCATATCTTAAACTCTGATGAGCAACAAATATCACTTTTTTCGCCCATAGAGATAAAGAGAGCATTTGCTAACCATGGAAAAGAGGTTTCTCTTGAGTTAAATTCGGCTACTTTTTCTCCCTTGACCTCTGCTTTAGGAAATCAGGTCAAGGTCGGCGTCAATTACACAACTACAAATAGCACATTAGTTGGAAATACAATAAATGCTGTTATGAAAGTATACGCTCTTAATACAACTGCGATAAAGTCGACTTCATTCCCGAGTGGGTTTACTGCCAATAGATCAGGTATGGAAGAGATTAAGACTACGATTGGAGGCAATTCTACACAGAACGTAATAGCGGTGGTCCAGTTTACTGATCTGAGCAAGACTTTGCCAATATCGAATCCCATTCAGGTAGAACTTAATCTGACTCGCGACTCAGAACAGGCATCATCGCCGGAAGGAGAACCAGCATATGAGATTGCAGCGTTGCCACCTTAGCTAACGAATAGCTTTTATCTATTTCATTTGTTGCTCCAGAATAACAGCGCTACCTCTATCTAATGTGTTTAAGAGATCTAATACATGGAAGTTCTAACAATCAATATTCGTGAGAATTTGAATCGTTTAATCTTTCGACGGTCTCGATGGATAAAAAATGATACTTGGAGACACTAGTAAGCAAGGTTTTGTACGTTCCATTATTGCTATCTCGGAACAACTCTATATATTGCACCATGTCCTAAGGAGACAACATAGAGATAGCCATCATATGGTCCAACTTCAAGATCAGAAATCCCGCCAAAACCTTCCCCAAAAATTATCCCGCTATTTTCTGTTGCGTTGTTCGCAATTTTGTCGACGAGTGAACCCTCAACTTCTAGACTAGTTCTATTATTGGTTAAATCAAAACGATATATGTTTCCCTGAGTAATATCAGATACGAAGGCATCATTTTCATATTGCTTTCCCAATTTATCAGACTGAAGAAATTTTATTGCAGTAGGCCCAACCGTGTCAGTCCACACAAATTCAGGATCACTATAATTTCCCCTTCTCGCAAAATTTACTAACTCTTGTTCACTATGAAAATCCGCTGGGGCCATCCCTTGGATTCCTAACCACCCACTATTAAACCCAGGCTCTACGAGATTGATTTCGTCGCCATAGGAAGGGCCATTTTCTGTGTTCCACAATTTACCTGCCAAAGGATCGAAATCCATGCCAAAGCTATTTCTTATCCCATAAGCATAATACTTCCTGCTAATTCCATCATCCCCTAGAATATTTTCTCCTGATATATGGCCATCCTGAGTAATCCTCAAAATAGCGCTACTTCCATCTGGCTTTCCTCCACCTGCCACATTTTGAGCCATAGTTGTATGGCCGTCAAGGTCACCAACGGAAACATATAGATTGTTGTCAGGACCAATAATAATATTACCTGAATTATGACGTGGACCGGGTTCAGCCGGAAGCTCCAGAAGAAGTTTGGGATTGACCAGAGTATCATTCGTTAACTCGTATCTATAGAGTCTACTGGCCATAGGCTTCTCCCCTTCTGCTTCAGTGAAATAAAGAAATACATTAGATATTTTAGTCTGATTATTCTTTGAAACTGCAATACCCAGCATGCCCCTTTCTACCTCAGATGATACATTTACTTGCAACAGGGGCTTTGCTAACATTTGACCGTTTGTTATTCTTTGAACTGTCCCTTTATTTTTCTCTAAAACTAGTATATCGTCTGGACCAACGAAGGCCATTGTAGTTGGTAACGTAAGTCCTTCTGTTACTGTTTCTATTTTTAAATTAGGATCTCTAACAACTGGTTTCCCTTCCCCCACGGAGGCAACAACACCGGGAATCTTCTGTTGCGCGTACGCGAAATGAGGCAAAAAGAGTATAAGGACAAAACTAAGTAATAGTGTTCCCCGTACAAATCCTAAAAATGAGCCATCGATAATTCGCTCTATCATACATGTACACCGATGTAAGCTGTTCTTTTCGTATATTATACATTTACTTTTCTATTGTAAAATACATAACAAACATTGCATTGGGTTTCAAACTAAATCTGGATAATGATATTTTCAAAGCAAATAAGAAAGATTTCCAAGTATATCTAGACTTCCACCACAAGTATGCTAATGGATTTCTTCTCTTGGAAATCTCTGACTAGAACATTCTCAGAGAACACATTTAGGCGGAAGTCAGAATGCCTATATTGACCAATACCATATGTCAAAATATTAGAGACAGCCTAGTCAATCATATTTTAAAATAAGGAGTAAATGCAAAAAAAGACGTTGAAGTACTATGTCGGTTGTTCGGTCTGGGATTATTCGTCACAGACCGACTTCAGTCCTCACACTTTGGACGAAAGCGATTACCTCGTCAATTATTCCAAAGTGTTTGACTTTGTAGAGATAGATCTCGGGACCACTGCGCAAAAAGTTAGGACAGCAACACGTGATAATTATTTATCGTCTCTACCTACTGGGAATATAATCAAAAAATGGTCTCAACAAACCCCCAAGAATTTTCGTTTCGTTCTGAAATTACCTGTTACTCTTGCTAACGATACAGACGGGCTAAGAGAATTTTTAGAAGTACTTGCTCCAATAAAACCGAAGATTCTTGCATTATTGGTTCATCAAGCTTCACTTACCGTGAAGAATGGCAGACATTGGCTTGAAGGTCTATTGAACATGTGTGCTTATCATGGTTATTCGATTGCTTTAGAATTTGATCAGTATTCTTGGTACCAGGACTCGATCTATGATATTTTGAAAAGACATAAGGCTGCTCTAATTTGGTCAGATATTGTCGGTTCCAGAGGGCGTAATTATTATCCTGTAGTGACTGGGGATTTTCTCTATTTAAGAATTAATGTGAATGAAAATATGTGGATTAAGAAAATAAAAGATGAAGTACAACTGAGAGAAAGGAGAAGAAATGCTGCTGGGCAAGCGGATCTTAATTTTGCTGCTATAGTTGTCGACAAACCTTCAGAAGTAAACAAAATCTTAGATTTGTTGTCTTTATCACATAGAAAATTATGGCACGAAAAATGGGTGGGGAATATAATTATGTGTGTTGACTTGGATGCATTCTTTGCGTCATGCGAAGAGCTCAGGGATCCGTCACTGGCAGGAAAACCACATGGAGTAATAATGACAGATGAGCAAAAAGGAAACATAACCAAGGGTGCCGTGGCCTCATGTTCATATGAAGCTAGAAGGGTCGGAGTCAGATCAGCCATGTCACTAAAACAGGCCAAAGATCTCTGTCCTGCACTCATATTAAATCCTGTTGACATTCCCTATTATAGGACGATTTCGGAGAAAGTTATGAGAATATTAAGAGAATATACAGACCGTTTAGAACAGTCAAGTATCGATGAAGCGTATCTGGACTGTACGCTTAGGATAAATTCGCATGCCTCTATATCAGTTGAAGAATATGCATTAAAAATAAAAAAGTCAATAAGAGATAATACCGGACTTGTGTCATCTATAGGTGTAGCTAATACCAAATCTGCATCAAAAATTGCCTCCAATTATCAGAAGCCTGATGGTCTTACAATTATTTCTCCAGATAAATTGACAGCATTTTTTGAAAATATGGTAGTAGATGCAATATCAGGAATTGGAACTAAGACTCAGCAAGTACTAAAGGAAGAGTTTAAAACTAAAACCATAGGGCAGCTCGCCAAGCAAGACGTTCAGAAATTAATAGACCGATTTGGCAGACGACACGGATTATGGATGTGGCAAGTGGCCAATGGACGTGATATGGAGGCAGTCACACCTAGGAATGACAATATCTCTATCAGCACAGAACAAACACTATACCCTTTCACAAAGGACAAAAAAGAGATACTGAAATACATCAATGAATTAGTTGATGAAGTTTACAATAGAGTAAATAGAAGGGGATATGAATTCAGAACTGTAGGCATTAAAATTGTTAGAGCTGATTTTTCAATTGAAACAAGGGAAGTATCATATTCTCTCTTTCAAAATAAGCAGGAAAGTATTGCTAATGTAATCGAGACTCTTCTTGACAAGTTTTCTTTCTGGACTTCAGATACGAAGAATCCTGTTAGAAAGGTTGGAATAAAACTATCCAACTTGAATCAAAAAGAGAAGAAAAACCCAATTAAACAGAGGACTTTGCAGGAGTTTATCTAAGGTTTTGGCTGGCTACAAATAGTTGAAAAAGTGAATGGATTTTATTGCAATTTAGTGACTAATTGAGGTTACCACTATTACGCATCGGTTGTGTCCGCATTTTCTGGCTCTTCATCTTCATCATTCTGTTCATCGTTTTCATCGGAATCCTTCCCTTCCCCATCATTGCCATCACATATACTAGGATTGATTTCACAATCATCTGATTCCTCTTCTTCCGCTGTTTCCTTATCTGCGTCTTCACATTGTTTACCAGTACAGTTGTCAACATCATATATTCCACCCCTGCCACCATCACCTCGAACTTCTACATCATCACCGTCGCCATCATCTCCCCCATCATCCTTACTACTATCTTCATTCGTGCCAACTTCATCTTCCTCTACAACCGTATCTTCCTCTTCGGCACACACTTCAAATCCATTCGCACTTAGATCGGAACATATGATTTTATATGCAAGTTGCTGGAACACCGGATCCAACTTGCTAGTCTTCATATCCACTTGATCTATTCTGACTGCTCCAGACGATACATCCGCAGAGTCTAGCTTGAACTGAATAGATTCACTTGGGGATGGTTTTAACCCTATGGCATTGACGTCCATTAATCCTGAATATATTCCAGAAGTACCGTTTTCAAATTCCACAGATACAATGAAATAATGTTTGCCAGGGTGATCTATTTCCAAAGCAACTCTCTCGTCCAAAGGAATGTTTTTCCAATAATTGGCTTCCTCTAGTATGCCATCTAGTGAATCATATGATTTTATTGGTCCTATCAATACATTCTCAACGCTGGGCATCCCATCTTCGAATCCATTAGGTTGCGTATCGAGACGAAATGTAACTATTGGGAAAAATTCTGAGAGTTTACCTTCTCCTTGACCTTCTTTGAGTTCGGTCAATTCACCCTCAGACTTTTCATTAATGATGGATGCTCGTAATGGAAGTTGAGTGTCTCCCATTTTGATATCAGTTACTGATAGTAATTTCGGTAATACTAGATTGGGAGCAGTCTGGCTGGTTGTGACAGGCGGTGTGTCCACCTGTTGTTGTGCAGCCACATCAAATGCTTGAGGTGAGTAATATATTGAAAAAGAAGATAGTAATGATAGTATCAAACAAGAGACTAAGACTAGATCAAGATTATTAATATTTTTTGGATGATTTGTTTTCTCTGATTTCCTCATTGTAATTTTTTCTCCAATTTCCATTATAGTATTACCGTAAAGGGATTTATAGAGTTATTAACTGCAAAACTATACCAAAAATTACTAGAATAAGTATCTGATTAAATTCAGCAAAATTTGTTTTATATGATTTGTTCTCCGTTAATACTGTAATTTAGTTCAATAAAGTAATTCAGTCTAAATTTGTGTTCAATGTTCTATATCATAGGCATAGATTTGTAGCAATATCAATCGATTTCGAAATCTCCATCTAAAAGTCAATGGTTAGCTGCGGTTTCTTCCTCCTCTGCTAGTCAAATATCCTTTCATTTTCGAAGGATTTAAGAATGATAATACATGAGATAAACCCATTAAACCAAAGAAAATCAAAAAAAGGAAAGTAAGCTCAACCAATGAGATCACTGATGAAGACATTAACTATTTCGTAACAACTTTGAGAAAGGTGGAAGGATCCTATCCTAAGGTTAGAGATCTAGGAAAAATCATTGGACCCAGGTTGAACCTTTACAAGATAGATAGAATATTAAGGTATCTGGAACGAGCAAGGCAATTACAAATCGACGTCGACGGCAACATAATCTGGATTCGTGAGGACAATAAAAGCGCTAATCTGTTGAGCTTAAGGGAGAGAGCGAGTTTATCCAATGAGTTTATAGATTATTTATTAAGAAATGAAAAATATCAGTCTGAAAAAATGTAGCTATTGAAAGAGAAGACTGAACAGATCACTGATCTGATTTATTATGTTACTTAACCCCAGATGTTTTTATTAAGATGCTACTGTTATTGATGATACACCTCGGATTGTCAGAGCAGAAAGAACTGAAAGAGCTTGAATGGTATCTTCTTGATCATTTTTTTCGTCAGTCAAATAAAGGTATAACACGATTTAGAAGAAATTCATTGCCCAGAGATATGATAATGTTGTATCTAAGATACAGAAATTACAATGTAGAAAAAATAAATGAAATGCTCAACCCCGTCCTTAAAAATCTATTAATGCGTCGAGTTATTACTGATAAAGAAATAAATAGTAACGACAATATGCAGTCATTTGAATTAACATCTTATCTTTCAAGAATGCAATGCTCAGTATGTTTTTATATATCATATTTGAATGTCAATGAACCAAGAAAGTGCTTGCGATGCACATCAAATATGTTACATGATTTCCCAAAAACGATCCAGAAGAAAAAATATACTGGTAATAAATAGACTCTCCATTTATACCTTGTTAGTCATGAGCTGCACGATAAGTTATTAATTCTGTTGTAGTTTTATTTAACGTATAGCTATCATACTCGTTACCATATTAAGGAAAATGGATCTAACACTAGACTCACTTGCGAGCAAAGTGATTGCGCTGCATTCAACGTACTATTTTATCTGGAAACAGAATGAGATCAAGCAGATAAGACAGCCCTGATCAGAAATTCTATTTACTGCCATAAATAAATGAGATCATCATTGGAAAGTCTACACGAGACAATGATTGACCGAACAGGCGTTTTCTATGACTAAATAAAATAGGGGTCGTACTTATTATGTTCCCTACGAAGAATTGAAATCCAGATTCGAGAAAAAAATTTGTGCTTCTTCTTACCCATGGTTTAATCAACAGTCATGATGCATAACTGTTTTTCAGCCATACATTATGGCTCCCTCTCCAACAGAGGTATTTCCTTGGTCCTGGCCGCGTCCCTGCTGTTGCTGTTCTTGTACTGATTGCATTATTTGCTCCATCCGTCGTTTCAATTCTGCACCTTGTTCCCTCAACTCCCTAGTATCTATTTTCAGAGATTCATTTTCGACAACCTTAGACACTGACTCTATTAATATTGCTCCTCCTTCTGGATCCGGGATGCCATTAGTAGCCGCTATGAGCAATGCTTTACATGCCATCCCATTGGATAAACATGATGATAAAAGTCCTCCAGCAGTCCCACCAATGAATGCCGTATTGAAAAAGCTATGCTTGTTGTTATCGTAAACATCGTCATGGAGAAGATTAGCTTTATCCGCTTCTTGACCATCGCTTGACAATATCATGGGTTCTCTCTTACCTTCGAACATCCCTGGTATGGCAATACCATCCAATACTATAACTTCTGTAACCTTGGCATTCAGGGCCCATTTCATGACAGTGTCCAATACAGAATGAATTCCTTGTATCATTATTGGAGACTCGCATACTAATACGCACACGGTCCCCTCTTTATTTGCATACAACCGGAAGGGATGTCTTAGCTTTCCTCCGACATAGATGACTCCAGGTACAATATAATCTGATTCCACGCAAGCAATTTGATGCATATGAAGCTTTTCAATAACGTAACTTGTACTTATCGCTCCTACCATCCCTGCACCTGGAAAACCAGCTATGAGAATAGGATTATATAACCTCACCTTACTCTGAATCACTTTTGTTAATGGTTTTACTTGACTTTTTCCGTCAGTTATAACTTCCTTAATTATACTTGTAAATTTTTTCTCTACCATTTAGCTTTAGATGTTTACACATTATAGTTATATGAATATATAATTAACCACCTTTAACAGGATCGCCTTGTTACCGGTACTAAAGACTATGAATGGGCCTAGCAATAAATATTAAAGACGTGACTAAATCATATTAACTCACCTTGGCCCGAGTTTGCGTAATGTAGAATACTGCTAAAAAGGCCAGGTTGGGACAAAATCCGGGTCTTGTATTAAGTGGGTTATATGCACTTCGTTTGTTACATAATCCATTAAAAGGCTACAACAAAATAACACTAGAACATCTGATGAATTGACACAAATCCAAATAATCTATATGTTTTATTGGCCACAATTCTGTACCATATTCACGTTCATCATTTAATCCACTACTACAATGCCAAGCAACTTTCAAGATTATTTTCTAAGTTTTTACTTAACTTAGATCTTACGATAAAATCAAGTTTTTCATTTTTTACAGCAATTGTAATACTTGCTGTGTAACAACATTACCTGTCTTTGCTTTGTTCAATGATAGCATCAATTTTTCGATCCAAACTAAGTATCTCGCTAAGAACTCTCTCTTGATGATTCTGAAATTGCTCAATCGATTTCAGAACCTTATCATGGCTTTCTTCTAAATCGGTTATTCGTCTGAGAGTTTCCTCCTGTCTAATAGTTGCATTCTTTTGTATTTTAAAGATCCACCAACTTATGAGAGTACCTACAACTGCACCTATAGCAATGCTGAGATATGTACTTGATGCATTTGTCATATCTGCGCAGCCACGGGCTATTTCAGGGATGCAACCCCAAATGACATGAATAGGTAATATCATTACTACGTTATGATTTGTAATAGTGCTATAATTTGTTTATCCTGTCAATCATGGCTTAATCCACATCATACAGAAACTATTTGTCGTGACAAATTTTTTATCATAATTTGATGTTGAGAGCAAAGGTGATGCACCATTCTCTATGACCTGAGGAATTTGTGGAGATTAAGATAATTACATGTAACTGATGTTATGTAATCGCTTATCAGAATCTTGTTAGAAATCGGAATATTTTGAGGTTAGACCAATGAAACAGTTTATATCATTACAGATAGGAAGCAACAATGACGTGGAGTACTTATGCAAATGATATGGAAAATGAATGGGAACATTAATCCGATAACGACGATCAAGTGGTCGTATCTTTGTGAATTAGTAGTGGGACAAGAACCAATTTGAGCCAAAGACTTAACAGTTGATAATGCTGCATATGTTTATTTGGATGAGGCAATGATAATTTAAATCTAATAATCTCTGTTCCTACTAAAGGTATCAAATGTACGTATTTTGCTCATTGACGGGATATTAGAGATTCATTTACCCTTATATCTATTCATTACATGCGTTATGGACTCTGCTGGGCACTAGATTGCTTAATTATAATAAGCAGTACTTCATTGTCAGGTAACTTGAAATGTTATCGCACAAGTGAATACTTTCCTATAACCAAAGAAGGCTTATTCTCGGTGCCTCCAAATCAAAGCCGTCTAAAAACAAAAATGGTGCTTGGCGATTCTCTGCATGTTCCAACCCAATATCACGGCCTTTGCCGTTAAAGGTTCCTGCATACAAAGTTTTGTTCCAATGCCGCCAAGCACTAAGCTCTAGCCATAATAACTGTACAATTCTTTACACAATATTGCATAAAAGCTTTTCCATTTATATAATTTACATGTCTTTGCTATGAAACAATAAAAATGTTCCAAATTCCCGCACGATACATTGTATTTTATTCCTATACGGGGGAATCACTCATCATCGGTAAAAACACTCCATGGGCAAGGCAGATTTTGAAATATCGACTATCTGTTGCTCTACATCGAAATCCTATCCAATAAATCAACCACCTCGTTCATTGTTGGTGGTTCGCCATAAGGATTTCGAACATACAACGAAGCACATGCATTGGAAAACAGAAGCCGTTCTTTTGGTTCTAGTCCAGCCAGGTAACCAGTGATATCGGCCGCATCCCATGAATCACCAGCCCCAGTTAGCGTTTTAGGTTCAACTTTGATCGGATGGACAAAAAGAATTTCGTTACCATTGGACCATGCAGCTCCTCTCCTTGTGTGTAAATCAATACTTATTCCAATTTTTTCCGCGAGATTTTTTGCGGCATTTTTTACATCATCAACTGTATAGGTTTCAAAACTCGGAATGAGAGGGGCGTTTCCAATTGCTGACGAAAGGGAATTACATTCATTTTCGTTTAGACTTAGGATATCTATAAATTGAGAGTTTTCACGAAGTGTAGATAAGAAATCAGATTTTCTATATTCAATGTCTGCTGGATCAATAAAATGGAGTGCTTTTGGAGAATTCTTAAAAACATGTTCTACGAGTTGACTTCCCTTTAAATTGCTGCCCCAATTAACCACCATTACTCCATCAGAATTTCTTAATATAGACAAATCCTCTTCGGAAGTAATTCGATCGGGTCCAAAGTTTGCAATCTCTCCAACGTCACTTACCATGACATTAACCTTGGAATCTGAACTTCCGCCAGACATAAATTCAAATGCCGTAGTACGACCATGTCTTCCATTTGTAATTCGAAGATTTACCTTGTGTTCCTCAAACTTTGAGAATACGTGTTTTAGTATGGATGTTCCAGTATCATCGGCAATTGTGAATAATGAGATTTTCATGCCTAATTTTGCAAGACAATAGGCAATATTAACGGCATTTCCACCTTTCATATCCACAGTTGAAACGTCACGTATGCTCCCTCCACCAACTCTGGATTTCTCATCCAGTTTATCAAAAAATTCTTGCTTTGATTTTAGCCTGATAATGCGGTCAATGAAAAAGTCAGGCATTACTGTAATATTATTCATATACGATCTATAGGATTCGATTTTCTGAAGAATCGAGGAATTTATCCTGTTCATATCTTTCCTGCTCGACAATCATTGATTATTTTATATTTACGTACCTTCATCTTGTCACATCACAATTCTCCTTTTTTACATTGCATCCCTATTGAGGTTCTATAGTAGCTGGGGGTTTGCTGGAAACAGCATAGCATACCCATGCAACATTTTCTACCTCATTAGTAATCCGATTACTTATGCGCTCAATCAATTCTGACGGTAGCCGGGTCCAATCGGCTGTCATTGCATCTATTGAATCGACGATCCTGATGGTTACAATATATCCATAAGTACGTTCATCGCCCGTAACCCCTACTGCTTTATCATCTCCTACTATTGCAAAAGCTTGCCAAACCTTATGATAAAAGTTAGCTATTTTCAGTTCAGTTTCGACTATCTCGCTGGCATCTCTTGAAATTCGCAACTTCTCAGGAGTCACCTCTCCAATAATTCTCACAGCCAAACCTGGTCCGGGAAAGGGGTGCCTTACAAGGAGGTCGTGTGGGACACCAAGCATCTTAGCCGTCTTTTTCACTTCATCTTTGTACAACATATTCAAAGGCTCTATCACCTTTAGGTTGAGCCATTTTGGTAGGCCACCAACATTATGATGAGTTTTAATTATTGCCGCCGGACCTCCGGATACTCCGCTTTCTATTACGTCCGGGTATAGTGTCCCTTGTGCAAGCCATTGAAATGGGCCGTTTTCTTTTGCGACCTCCATAAAGACGTTTGCAAACTCTTTACCTATTATTAGTCGCTTCATTTCTGGATCTTTTACTCCATCTAATTTTTCTAGAAATCGTTTGTGAGCGTCAACATAAATGATTTCTATCCCCATGGACTTAAATAGGTCAGCAACCTCTTGCTCTTCATTTTTTCTTAATAGCCCATGATTAACAAAGACACAACGCAATTTATCCCCTATGGCCATGTTTAGTAATGCCGCCACTGTGGTAGAATCAATCCCTCCGCTAACGGCGCAGAGAACCCTCTCTTCTTTCCCTATTGCCTTTCGAATATTCGATATCGACATTTTTATAAAGCTCTCCATGCTCCACTCCTGTCTTGCCTTGCTAACTATCTGAGAGAAATTCTTCAGGATTTCTTCGCCGTTCTCAGTATGAACTACTTCTGGATGAAATTGGAGTCCATATAATCCCTTCTGGTAATTCCCTACAGCCGCAGATGATGAACTTGGTGTGTATGCCAAAATATTAAATCCAGTGGGGAGAACCTCAGCTGCATCTCCGTGGCTCATCCAACATTTTATCACTTCGTTTTTTATGTTCTTGAATAAATCGTGTTTGTTATTGATAAATAAATCTGCTCGACCATATTCTCTTCTATCTGATTTCTTGATCTTCCCGCCAAAATGATCAATTAGCAATTGGTGTCCATAACAAATTCCCAGAATGGGAATTCCGGAATCGAAAATCTTGTTATCAGGTCTGGGCGACTTATCTGCATATATGCTTGCGGGACCTCCAGACAAGATTATGCCTTTTGGATCAATCTTCCTAAGTTCTGATAACGGAATATTGTATGGTAGAATTTCACAATATACATTAATTTCACGCAGACGTCTACAAATTAAGTGACTGTATTGAGATCCAAAATCTAACACCACTATCTTGTCCATAACATATGATCATGCTCTGTTTGTTTTTTCTATCATTCTCGTAAATACCCAAGTGGATGTATTAAATATCTCGTTTAAGCGTTCATTGTCCCGATAGTTGTTTATTAAAATTCTCTTAATTATGCCGTTTTCATCCTCTTCTACATGATAATCCAGTGAAGTTGATTTGTCTATCTGATTCTGAGATACTTTTTCGGAATCTTTTGTTTTCATATCTTCTAGTATCCTGTTCAAAAAGAATGATTTGAACGGTGGTGTATTGATGTTAAGAACTATTCCTTTGGCGGGTATCAGTTCCACTGAATTCTCCAATATTTCAGCATTTGCTATTACGAAGTTATCTTTGAGACGTTTTAGTTGCTTAACTTGCCTAGTGTTTTCCTGCCCTTTGCCTGAGTCACCGTGCTGCAGGCTTTGACTATCCGACGATGCTGTAGTCTCAGTCATGGCTGCTGGGAAATTATTGCCAGTATTTACAAGACTCTGACTTCGTAAATGGTCCGATATGCCCTGAGGATTAATCGTAGACTTTTGAGACCTCTGCGAAACGAAACCAGCAGAGGAGGGGGAAGAAGATGATGAAGAAGATGAGGTAATGCTAGATGCGGGCTTAAAGCTGCTTTGTTTCAATAGACTGTCAATCAGGTTAAGGAGAGTACTCATCCTGTCTACTTGTTCTTGCTTGTCTGATATCTGCTTTATTAACCACTCTCTTACCTCAGCGGCATGCCTTACATCGTCTTCAGAAAAATTCGACATCTTCGCCCTTACTTGACTCGAAAGGTATATAGTTTTTTCAGATTTTACTATTGCATAATCTATTAGTTTGAACAGCGAGATCATTTTCGAATAACAATCAACCGTGAATGGGAGCAATTGTTGCGCCTACCTCGTTTTCGAAAATGTCGTAGTCCTTGCAATCGGAGGGATCTAATTTTCCTACATACTACTTTTTGATTTAGACATAGGATGACTAAAAAACTAAGGCTAGCATATGACTGCCATTTTTTGGTCTTGTTGGATCAGTTGTTTTCGGCATGGCAACAACTAGTTTGGTAGCCCCGTATGCTTCGGCGGAGAACCAAAAGGTAAGTAGTGTCAAGGTAAAGAGCGCGCTGATATACTTTACAATTTGACAATCTGAGAAAAAAGTGTATCCTGTCCCATTAATTGTCCAAGGAGGTGTCCTTGATGTGGTCAATTGATGGAGATCAGGCGATCTTGTTAGTTAGTATCAATGCATCAGAGAACGGGGGACTGAGGATTGATCTTCCAAGAAAATTGCTCGATTCGAAACCGACATCTGATACCGAAAAATCTTTTTGAATTACGAAGTTGATATTGAGAAAAAGTTTTTTTCGACTCGAAGACAACGAAAAAGCATGAGCTATTGTCACTGCAGCGTCGCAGAATAGACTTCAAAAGAAGTAAATTAGAGATATATACTGAAACTTAATGTAGCGACTATGCCAGTGCTATGACTGTCTCATTTCATAACATGCTGGCTTGCTAAACACGTTTCCAACTACGTATATTGGGATAGTAGTGCCCTACCACCCGGCTTCATCTCTCTCTGTTTCTTTATCTTTCTCACAGCTTCCTCGAAGTGGTTCATGGATATAAGCGCTTCAGATGCGTGTTTTGTAGCTTCTTCTGGAGTCGGAAATCGTTCTAGATATTCATGCAATACTAAAGAAATCGCAGTATTAGCTACGGCAGAGACATCCGCACCACTAAAGGCATCAGTCAAGTCTGCTAGTCTTTTTAAATCCACATCGTGACTCACGGGTTTACCTTTAGTATTAATTTCAAGTATTTTTTGCCTGGTCTTGACGTCAGGATTGGGTACATAAATGACCTTATCAAATCTACCAGGTCGTAGTAAAGCCATATCAATGATATCAACTCTGTTAGTTGCAGCTATAACCACCACACCGTGCATTTCTTGTATACCATCCATCTCGGTAAGAAGCTGAGATACCACGCGCTCAGTACTTCCGTGTCCACCACCACCTTCCATTCCTCCTCCACGAATTGGAGCAATAGAGTCTACTTCATCAAAGAATATAATGCAGGGCGAGGCCTGTCTTGCGCGTCGGAAAATTTCTCTGATGCCTCGTTCCGATTCACCTATCCATTTTGAAATAAGCTCTGGTCCCTTCACACTAATGAAATTCGCCTCCGATTCTGTTGCTATCGCTTTTGCAAGTAACGTCTTCCCTGTACCTGAAGGACCGTGTAACAATATTCCTTTGGGTATGGCATGTCCTAGTTGTCTATACATATCTGGAAAACGCATGGGCCATTCTACTGCTTCTTGTAGTTCACGTTTAATTTCATCTAGACCCCCTATCTCACTCCAAGGAACATCTGGTGGTTCTAGGTAGACTTCCCTCATAGCAGATGGGGTTACTTCCTTTATAGCATTCTCAAAATCGCTCATAGTAATGATGAGTTTTTCCAAGGTTTCTGGAGGAATTTTCTCATCTTCCAAATTAAGCTCGGGAAGCAATCTTCTCAGGCATTTCATCGCCGCTTCTTTACACAAATATTCAAGATCAGCACCTACAAATCCGTGAGTTACACCTGCAATTTTGTCCTGATCTACATCAGTATCTAGCGGCATATTACGCGCATGGATTTGTAGTATCTCTAATCTTCCTCGCTTATCAGGAACTTTAATCTCTATTTCTCTGTCAAATCTACCAGGACGTCTTAATGCCGGATCAATTGCGTTTGGTCTATTTGTTGCAGCAATTACAATGACTTTACCTCTTGCTTCAAGACCATCCATTAGTGACAATAGTTGTGATACTACCCTTCTTTCCACTTCACCTGTTACTTCTTCTCGCTTTGGGGCAATTGAATCAATTTCATCCACAAAGGTAATCGATGGTGCCTTTTCTTTCGCCTCCTTGAAAATTTCTCTTAACCGTGCTTCTGATTCACCGTAGAACTTGCTCATTATTTCAGGGCCTGAGATACTGATAAAGTGTGAATTGCTTTCATTGGCTACAGCTTTTGCCAGCAATGTCTTTCCCGTTCCCGGAGGACCATGAAGTAGCACCCCCTTTGGTGCTTCTATACCTAATTTTTCGAATATTTCTGGATGTCTTAGCGGAAGTTCAATCATTTCACGGACCTTTTGGATCTCCTCTTTTAGGCCTCCAATATCCTCGTATGCGACTTGTGGAACTCCTCTTAAAGCTTCTCCTTTCTCTGCAATACTAAATACTGCTTTCTGAGTGACCAGAACAGCATCAGCGGACGCTGGAGTTACACCAATTACTTGGAATGTAAGCCTACCACCAAAGTATGGAACCATCACATTGTCTCCCTTAATGAGAGGTACGCTTTCAAGAGCATCAGCGAGGTATCGTTCATCAATAGGAGGTATTGCTTCTAAAGGAGCAACTATGACCTTTTCAGCAGGAACAGCTTTTATTTTTCTTACCACAACAGTATCTCCTATAGCTACACCTGCATTATTCCTTACAAGACCATCAACTCGAATTATCCCCTTTCCCTCATCGGATGGGTATAATGGCAAGCATTTAGCAACTGTTCTACGTTTACCTCTAATTTCAATAACATCTCCAGTAGATGCACTTAAGGAATCCATAGAATCATAGTCAATTCGAGCTACTCCCCTACCTACGTCTCGCGTATAAGCCTCAAGTATCTTTAGGGATACTGTTCTGTCGTTAACCATAATCCTATCTATTAAGACGAAACTCCTTATACATTTTATGCATGAGAGTAGTAGGTCTGCAGAATCACCACTAGAGATTTGTGTAATATGTTGATATAAATTGAGGCTTTATGGATATCGTATCAATAATAAAATCATGCCGAATACAGATCATCTTAATGCTTCTCTTCCTTCACAAAGATCTCCATTTGAAACGGTAAGACCAAGGAACGAGCTCTCCTAGCTCCTTAACAGGAGACAGCCCTAGTTGGTTAGAAGAATTTTGGACAATATTATAAAAGAGGATAGCTGCTACTCCCGCATTACCAAAATATATTATCCAACAATATTAAATCAACTAGACACACAAAATATGCAAGCAGAGTGGCATCATAGATCTTTCCCTTCTCTTTCATTCCTAACAGTTTCAATGTAGTCTAATGCCTTTTTATCCAGAATATTATAGTGAGAATCTGAAAGAGAGCCTCTCTTAAATAGGTAGATTAATTCCCTTCTTATTCCATGTAATTGCGAAATGCATTGTTGTACATCTTTTTCATGTAGAGTATCATAAGTCGATTGTATCCGCGTCAAGTATCTCTTGATATACCTTCTCTGACCATATTTGTAGTACCATCCTACAAATACTGATGTTGCACCAACGATTCCAACAATTGCAAAAATATAGACTTCGGGGGTTAACGCGGAGTGGAAATTGGCATTTAATGTGCCAAAGCTCGATACTCTGAGTTTGAGGGGATTTGCATATCGTTCGTTTGCAACGCCAGACCAGGATGAGAAAGCATAACCACGCTCTGGCAGTGCGAGGCATTCGAGTACTTGGCCCCTATCATATGAGGAAGAATTTCCCGAAGAGTTTCTTATCCCATTACACTGTATATCTCCTGCGTTTGAGGGATTAACATTAAAGGTTAGCCTTACGGTGACCTCATTGCTTTCGCCGTTTATGACCGTAATGGTATTTGAACCAGTGTTTGTTGTATATACTCTCTTTTCATAAGGATTAATTGTTACGTGGCTCGCGAGGAGTGGAAAGCCTACGTTATTAGGCAGGTTTACCAATGAATCCTCCCCACTGTAGGATTCCCTTAGAGTAGGATTTACGCTTATTTCTTTAATGATCGCGCCAGTATCATTATTTGGAGCATCTGGTAACGATCCAAGGCCAGAGCTTGTTTTGTTCTTACTATTGTCTATACCTATAGCCTTAGTATCAATAACTGATACAGTATTCGATGCTATATTGCTTACGTATAATTTGTTACTTAAGGAGTCAATCGCTATTCCAACGGGCGAATCACCGAAAGATGCTATATTGTTTATTACTTCGTTAGATGTCGTATCAATGACTGATATGGAATTTGAATCATAATTTGCAACATATAATTTGTTACTCCCTTTAGTAATGTCAATCGTTAGACCAGTTGGTCGTTTTCCTACTGTTATTTTATCAGTTACACTATTCGTTTCTCCATTTATAACTGAAATAGTATTTGTTACAATATCTGATACATAAAGGGTATTTGTTAAGGGATTGACTGCTACACTATAAGGCGCCTTGCCTACTGGTACCGTATCAATTACTCCATTTGTTATGCCGTCGATAACTGAGAGTGTTCCATCATTCAAGTTTGTTACGTAAATCCAATTAGCTGTTGGATTAACTGCTACCCCAACTGGTGATTTACCAACGGGTATGTCAAGTAATTTAGAATCGATGGAGCCGTCAATAACAGAGACAGTATTCGATCCTCTATTTGTTACATACACTCTATTGTTAAGAGGATTTGTATCCATTCCATATGGGAAGTTGCCAACATCGATGGTACTTTTAACCTTGTCTGTTTCTGTATCTATAACAGACACAGTATTAGAAAATTCATTTGCAACATATACCTTCCCTGTGTTAGGATTAACTGCGATACCAACTGGAAAAGTGTTTACGTCTATTCCAGAATTAGGAAGATCGCGGGGGATTAATGAGTAGGGATTTTCAATTGTGCCGCTTCTATTATTGTCACTTGCAATATCAATAGTACTAATATCATTTGTCGCTGGGCTATTCACTTGAGAAATCGCGAAATTGCTTTTGTAGGCTGGATAAACAGATAGTGTTGCCAGTAACAAAAACACTAATCCTGAATTTAGAAGAATAGTAATTATCAACGCTGAGGAGAGAATAAAATGACATTCATTTTTATCTTTCTAAAGGACAGATTTTAGTTACTGGTCAGGATCATTCATAGGGACACATTTATTATTTATCATCACTAGAAATTATTATTGATCAATGATTCGTCTCTGTACTGTACCCTCGCAGTTGTAGTTGCCCTTCTTCCTATAATCTTTAACCTCGTTCCTGTCGACACCATCAGTGAACATGGATACTATGATAAACCCCGATGGATCGATCATTACGGCATATATGTGATAAACACAGAAGGTTTTAGTCCGGACGTCTTGTATTTTCGTCAAATAGATCTATTCGGCGACTTGAGTCGAAATACGACATCATCTCCTTCATCGCCAACCTCTTCAAATGACCTCTTTGAAAATGAAGATCCCGAAGTTCAGGGTAGTATTGGTAGCGAATCAAAGATAGAAGGATTACAGGAGGGGTCTGCTTCAGACCTAAATCAGACATCATCTCCTTCATCGCCAACCTCTTTAAATGAACTTTCTGATCCTGAAGAAAATGCTGAGTTTGAAAGTGATTTTGAGACCAATTTGGATTTGAATCCCGAGAATGGTGTTTCAACTGAAGACTCTGATGGGAGTAGCGATAGTACGTCTAATAGTTCCTTGACTAACCCTTAGTCGAGAAAATTGTTGCGTATATTTATCCTTAATTCTCCGATACCGCAGTATTTTGCGATCAGTCCAATTATTGATATCCTGACATCGTATATGACGCTTGCTATCTTGGCCCTATTTTTCTTAAAAATAGCCAGAAAAAATGAATAAATGGAATTCCTTTATGGATGAAAACAATACAAACAAGAATGTTGGATCCCATCGGCGTCTCGGCGTCTCCAATTGCATTATTTATTACTCGCTGACAGGAAAGAGTAAGATAACTTATTTTAAAAAGTAAAGTACGCTATACCATCGTTTAGACTCTAAACTAATACTTCAAGGGATAAAACACTGTTCCTTTATTGAACCGGACAAATTCTTAAACCAAAGATTCTCTATGTCCGACTCCTAGCCTTTTCATGCATGCATACGGTACGTCTTGATTATCAATCAAAAATACCTACCTATCGCCAGCGCCTATTGTTGTAATTCGATCATAAATCATTTCATTGAATAAAAGCTATCACATCATGTCGACAGAAATGTGATATTGCTTAGTGGAACAGATTTGATTATACCATGAATCCCAATTGCTCAATTACGGGCTACAATTATCCATCATGTGGGAAAAATATGGAAAAAATGAGAACTCAAGTCCGATTACAAGTCTTCTTCCGACTTGCCTTACATGCAATAATTCCCTAAAAATATTTTTCCTTTTAATCTACCTAAGGTGTGGATGTTTCTCGAACGTCAATCAATGATAAAGACACTCTTTTGTCAGGGGAAAGGCAGTCTATATTCGAGAGGTGTATCATCATCGTCGTTCTCATCATCATTTTCGTCTTTATTCCCATTCGAGTCTTGGTCATCATCTCCTCTATTTTGGTCATCATCTCCTCTATTTTGGTCATCATCTCCTCTATTTTGGTCATCATCTCCTCTATTTTGGTCATCATCTCCTCTATTTTGGTCATCATCTCCTCTATTTTGGTCATCATCTCCTTTGGGTTCGTAAGATTGAGACGTACCAGACACCTTATTTGAGTCATCATTATCATCTGTTTTGGAGCTTTTTGTTGCTTCGTCAGCACTGTTTTGTTGATCCCGTGTATCTGTAGCTTTTTCGTTACTATTGTCCTTATTCGTGTCCGATTGGTCGTCCCCGACCGTGCCTAGGGCATTTGCAGAAGGCTCAGGTGTTGCAAGTAGCATCCCTTTGTCTTGGGACTCTAAGCTCGGATTAACTTGTTCCGCTGTATCATTTACTGTAGGTTGTTGCGCATAAGTGCTAATAATTCCGAATTTCACCGAAATGGTAGAAAAAAGCAATATAGCTACTGTCAGGATAATATATGACCTTCTACTTGCTATACCTTCGTAAATGATATTGTTCACTATGAGATTACAGTTACCTACTAGCAGAACTCTATATTTGCTTTATGAGATAAAAATTAGGAACTCTAAAACATAATCTGCTTACTAGCATTTTCTGTAGATAATAGATAGGGATTTAAATCACGAGGAAATGTTACATAAGATTAGTCCACTTCGATCTTATAGGGAAAATTTTTTTAATGGCGAGATCAACCGCAATCATATCGAAAACAACTAATTTCGAGTACTGAGATTGGCCAACGCAATTTTAAATATCCAATAATCCATTTATCCATCAGTCTGAGATTATCGATGCCAATTAGACTTTCAACCCAATGAAATTTCAAATGTGATAATTTTAATTCTAGCATTTTAGAATACTAGATTCTGACCCAGATCAAATTCAACCTGCCTATATCGTGAATAAACTTCACTTTCAATAACCTTTAGTGATTGTGAATACTAACATAATCCAAGTTTGTCGGATGATGATATGATAACATGTAATATTATTAGAGGGATGACTTTGATCAGAAGCGCTTTTCGTTCAAGCGTGAAGAGCAGAATCAGATGGAGCAAAGAAGGAAGACGATGAATCTGCAAATAATGCCCTAGTACCGATAAATCAGACTTGGCATAACTTTATTATATTGTGTTATACCCATGTCGCAAACATCGTATCCCTGAATTACGGTATCCGGTACTAATTGCTATTCCTTCTTCTACTACTTGTAACCCATCCAACCCTCCGAAAAGACCAATACATCAATAATGCGGCCGCCGCAGATAGAATGAGCATGATTATAAGCGTAGTATAGGTACCTAGGAAAGCCCATGGCCCAGTTTCAAGGCCTCCAGGTAGGTTAATGTTCATCCCATAAAAGGTTCCGATTATGGTAGCGGGAATAGACAGTGAAAAGACAATCGTAAGGATAGCAAGTATCTGATTGGTTTTCTCAGTGTTAAGCATAAAGTCAGTGTCTTTATAGATCTCAATCGTCTCCCTCGATGTTTCAAGAACCTCTAGGACTTTATTTATATGGTCTTCTACATCATTGAAGTATTCTGTTAAATTTTCTTCCGAGAATCGCTGTATGTCTCGAGTAATATCTGATACTATTCTTTTCAGTGGATATACTATTCTTCTGAGAATAGTAATTTCTCTCCTGAGAAGAGAGATTTCTTTAACAACTTCTACCTTGTCATCGAACACGGCATCTTCAATATCCTCAAGATTTCCGACGATTTTCATCAATATATGAAAAAGATCATCTACCAGGACATCAATAATGGTATGGAGCAAATATCCAGATGTTTTTCCCATAACCTCTTCTTTTTGGTTAATATTTCCTTTTTTACATTGTTGAAACAGGTCATTTAGGGGTTGAAGGTCGCCTTGATGAATCGTTACTAAAAAATTCCAACCTGCAAATACCGATAACTGGCTAAAGTGTAAGGACGTTGTAGAAGTTTTTCTCGCTTTCTTTTTTGCAGATTTTATTGTAGCATGATTAGGGGAAGACGGGAAATGTAATACAACAAAAATATATTCATTGTGTTTGTCAATCTTTGGAATCTGAATCTTTGAAAGGCAGTCATCTATATCCAATTCATGGAAGTGAAATCCTTTATTTGATAGTAAATTCTCTATTGTCTCACGAGTGGGTCTCTCTATGTTTATCCAAGTTAGACCTTCATTAGTTATTGTATCCAGTTTTGTTGTTTCTTGCAATTTCAATACCCGTCCGTTACAATTAATTTTTCCAAATCTGAATAAAAGGCTTTAGTTAGAAAGATCGATGTGGAAGGCTTAAACGGAGTATGTCGTCTTTGCAAATAATTTTAAAAGGCCTCTTTGGGACATGCCAGATATCTTCATACTTTGTCTTGGGCAATCATAATAGTAACAGTCCCTGTAATTCCCTCAATTTTTCTTATACGTTCAGAAACAAGCTCCTTGAGGTCTTCCTCACTATCAAGTCCTACTTTTGCAATTATGTCATAAATTCCTTGAACCCTATATACATCAACAACCTCGGGCATATTTCTCAGCTTTGTCATTATTTCGTCCCCAATTGAAAATTCAATATTCACTAGTAAAAACGCTGAAGTCACTTTCCGGAATATCATGATACCACCATATATATCAAGTCACTCAGTCTACAGTAATGAGGCGTCAGGAAGTGATATTCACATTTCATGATTTGCTGACACGACTGAAAAGGGTGTTAGATTGATCTTGAATATTTCCAGACGGAGGTTCATTTATTTCTATCAATAACTTATGGGTGAAGATTGTATTTAGGATAATTGCTTCCTCCCTACAGAAAAAAAGACACATTAGATGTTTCTCTTCTCAGGAACTTTGTCTTAATCCTCACTTATTTAATACCTAGTAGCTGCTTGCACTTTATTGACACCAATGACGCGATAATTGACGTCTATTACGATGGGATATCAAATGGACTGTGAATTCTGTTTTAGTCCATGAAATATTAGTATCTTTAGTAGGTACTGTTTCTATATTGTCAGCAAGTAGAAATAAAATGCAGTGATATGGACTATATCGTTTCCAAAACCTGATACTGCTCCAGACACGCAATTAAATTCATATGTTAGATCCTTCAACAGATTACTTGGCATCGCATATTATGATGCAAAAATAGAGTGAATTCCACCCTTCTAGTTCTGTTGTCGACTAGCATGTGGTTTAGTCTAGATTCGAATTGAACTAGAAAGGTCCAAATTGGATCATTCAAGCTTTGGTCTCCTGGGTCTTCTAGAAAGCGAGTGCCATATCATCTCCAGCAGATGGTTATTCAGGTGGTACCATTACTCTTTCTTTGCGTTAAGTCTGATAAATTCCCTTAGAGCAATTGCTTCTTCTCTATAAGCTTTAATTGTTTCTGTTCTTCCATCTGGGCATTTTACGGTAACAATAACAATATTTACTTCTGCATCAGAGGCTAGAACTGATGGCTGAACCTTTTCTATTTTACAGTCTGCATCAAGTAGATCCTTAAGACTAGAAATTGCGCCGGTTTTCGATGCCATTACTATTTTCGAATTTGGCCATTATGATATACTTTCGATATCAGAAATATGAAGTAAAATTTAACTACCCGAGGTAGAAACCTTAAATCACGTGAGGGGAAGTTTTTGTTGTGCATTTCAAAATTGATCGGCAAGAGCTACACTATCTTGTGACTGCCTTCAAAAATCTTTCCAAGTCTTCGACTTGTATTGGTTTTCTAATAAATCCTTTTATTTCTTCAAGAGGAAAAAATTCCTGTCTGAATTTTTCATAATATGTCTCATATGCCGTAATAAAGCATACCGTAATTTTTGAATCTATCTCTCTTATCTTGCGATACAATTCAAATCCTGTCATACTCGGCATTCTAACATCCATAATTAGTAGGTCATAGTAACCCGATTTATAGTTAGATAGAGCCAATTGGGGGTCGTTAAATGTATCGACACTGAATGATCCACTTTTTTCTATACCCTCCTTTAATGTGAAGGTTATGTCTGCTTCATCGTCTACAATCAGTATCTTTTTGGTAGTCAAACCTCCAAAATGTGTTACTCTTCGACTATTTCACCTTTTTGTTTTTCTTTAGGCGAACTTTTTACGAACTCAGACAGGATAAGCGCTTCTTCCCCAAAAACCGTTAGCAGACATTCGTCGTGGTGGTTTGGTCTTAAGAGGTTTATCATTATCGAAAGCACTCCATCACTTGTGGGAGGGTAACTAATACGCCTAACCGTGTAGCCTTCGCTGAAAAGCTTCTTTAGCTGTTCTACTGATTCATAACCTGGTTCAGAAGAATCCGGCTGCATCTTTCAGCTAATACTAATTGCTTGCTGGTGGCTTATTTGTTTTTCATTTAAGGGAAATTTTTTCTTGCGGAATAAGTGGGTGGAGCCTCCATATAGTCCAGTAGTTCCAAAATATATTCATAATAAAAGGCGGTAGCCTAACATGCATGCAGGATAGTGATCATTTTCAAGAATCATCGCTTTTTGATCCTTGAGTCCTTTCTATTTCACCGTCTGACTAGTGAAATCTATCCAAGGTAATTTCGGAACGGGCTCGGAGGGATTTGAACCCTCGACCTGACGCTTAGGAGGCGTCCGCGCTATCCATTCTACGCCATGTATTTATTATTAATAAATCCAGTCTGCGCTACGAGCCCACTACATTTTGCTATAGAGAAACAATCGTTTTTTATAGCTTGGGCTTAGAATAATATAATTGTCGCCTAGGGTGCATAAACAACATTGACCAAAACATATATTTGTTCTAATAATAAAGAGGACAGAACAGAACGCTGGTTAACATTTAGTACGATTTGTTAAACCCCAAATCAGAAGATGAAAGCTATATAATCTGTAGATTGAGCAATAAGTGGAGGCATAGACAGAATAAGATGAAAAGAAATATTTCCATGGTAATATTGGTTGGCATATCGATTTTCATTGCGATCCTTTTTGTCATCTTATTTGGTACCAATCTTACCAGTCTATTTGCCTTCATTAAGAAGAACCCCTCACTAGTATTTCCCAATGATCATCTAAAAGTGAATACGGTAGTTGACTCGCTCTCGTCACCTACCAGTATGGCTTTTATAGACAATAATAACATTCTAGTTTTGGAGAGATCCGGAAAGGTTCGCCTTATCTCTGATGGGATTCTACGCGAGGAGCCTGTCCTGACGGTATCTGTCAATACTGAAGGAGAACGCGGGCTACTAGGAATAATGACAACATATGATACACAGTTTGGAAATTATAAATTGGTAGCGGATAGTGAGCCGGGGTCTGAATACAATGGCCAAAAATCTGTATTCGTATATCTTTATTTCACTGAGGCCCACGATAATGAACCTTTAAGAAATAGAATTTACAGATATGAATGGAACGGACATAACCTTACTAATCAAACCTTGATATTAGATCTACCAGCACTACCAGGGCCGTATCACGATGGTGGGAAATTAGTAATGGGTCCAGATAACAACCTTTATGCTGTTATCGGGGATCTGAATTCTGTAGCTGGTCCGTTTCAAAATCTTAGAAAAGTCGGAAAACAATACAACGATACATCTGTAATTTTAAGAGTTCCGCTGGATAATGCATCAGATAGTAATGTTCTTTCAATGGATGTTAGTAGCAATAATAGTCAATATCATCTTGCATATGGCATGAGAAATAGTTTCGGATTAGCTTTTGATCCCCTAACCGACACCCTGTGGGATACAGAAAATGGAGAGGATAAATATGATGAAATCAACCTAGTTAGACCGGGGTTTAATAGTGGATGGTACAAAATTACTGGCCCAATATCTAGAACTAATTTGAGTGAGAACGAATTGGTCCAGCTCAATGGCTCAAGTTACTCGGACCCAGAATTCAGTTGGTATATGCCCATAGGCGTTACGGATATAGAATTTTTTAACTCTGATAAGCTTGGGCATAAATATGAGAATAACATCTTTGTTGGAGACATTAACAATGGCAAGATATATTTCTTTGAATTGGATGAAAATAGAACTGGGTTCAAAATCGGAGATGATCACAATTCCGGTGCAGGTATAGGGGATTTAGTAGCTGACAACGATGAAGAATCCTCAACTGTGACTTTTGGTAACGGTTTCGACAGAATAACTGACATCGAAACGGGTCCTGATGGCTTATTGTATATCCTCTCATATGAGGGAGGAAGAATTTATAGGGTCACACCTTAGTTCGTGAACCTGCGCGGGTAAACTGTGGATTTTATCAATATGCCACAGCTCATGGTACCGAGAATTTTGAGATGGAACAATTCTGAAGTATATATTTCTTATAAGATCTCTCAACCACTGGGACAATATTTATATTAAGAGATATAAGAATTACACCTATTGTCGTGATGGTTTGAAAAAAATGCCAAATATGCCTTCTTGTCGAGTTTGTGGCGCGCCTCTCTCGGCTCTATCGGAATGTCCTGTATGCCTAGAATCAACTTCTTGGATTTGTACCAAATGTGAGTCTATGGCAGATGTAACGCATACCCACAACTGCTTGGAAACTGTGTCTTCCAATTCAAGTACGGCAGGGCACTGAAGACCATGGCATCTAAGCAGCTAAACTAATCTAGGTTACTCCTACGATGGATAGTAAGAATCAACTCTAGTTACTAAATATGTAAAAGCGAAAAGTGAGAATCTTGATTCATGTCGATCCTCGTAAGTTATTTCTAGTTTAATTAACTTCTGATTGTTGGAGATAAATTATCTTTGATGTGTTTAAGTTGTATTTCGACATGGCGAGCTACTCAACCTTTTACTGACTACGATGATTCTAACTCAGTATTTTGACTAATAGGTTAATCACTTTTGAGGTGAGGAGATATAGCTTTGTTGGTCGAACTATTGTTCTCTGTCCAGAGACATGACCAGTTTGTGCACTTCAAGAAGCAAGTTTGGTAGAGAAGCAGAATTTGTAGTCGCTCTCTTTTTAAGATTAAGAGGTTGGAATGTAAAATTTTCCAAAGGGAGCCGCGGGCCAGCTGACATTATTGCCACATATAAAAAATACACAAAATGGTTGATTCAAGTAAAATCAAGTACGGGTCTTGCACACTTGAAGGGATATGATGTAAAACGTCTCAGGAAGGAATCCCAAATTAACGGAGGACTAGCAGTAATTGCTATATTGCAACCAGCGGAAACCCTACTCTCATTGTCTACATTAGGTCAACCTTGTAAACATCAATCGGTTGTAGACGTTGTGAGGGATGACGCCTGTCAAAGAGATGTAATTAATCTTGGAAACTATGCTATTGTATTTTTTTCGCTAGACGACTGGAGAACGGTAATGCCAATCTCTGAAGAGATCATCCATCATGACTATAGTAACTAAAAGTGTAAGTTATGAGTATTAAAATTGAAAAAGAGACAAAAATTCATACATACATGAAATTTTTTTATATCCCTAGCAATCATTAATCCTCTTGAATAAGATGCATTCTGCAACGCTCGAAGGAAAAGAGGAACTCAGGTCGAGAAGGATTTTTCTGGTAATATTTTATTGTTGTGCAATCATCATGGCGGCTATTACCTCCTACGCACTGTATGTGAGCATAGGAGAATATATTAAAACAGGTAGGGTAGTCATCGGCGAGGTACTCGTGAATACTGAATTTCCAGCTGAGGGATTCTCAAAGCTTGTAACTTACCTGATGATTGTTTCTGTTGTCGGTTGGTATTGTGTTACCAGACTTGGTGGGGATATGGTAAAAGGTATTCCTAAACCAATTAAATCTATTCTGCAGTTAATTGTCCTAGCTATCGCAGTAATTGCACTGTATGAATTCATTTATAATTTTGTTATTTGGAGTTCGCTCATTACAGCTGATGCTATGAAGGGAATAATAAGACTAGACGACGTAAATCTGCCGTATCCCAACCCAGAAACCCCATGGAATCTTGTATTTGCAACCAAGATGTCATTAGCAGCTTTTCTAATCTCTGCTCACGGGTTTTACATTATGTCTAAGCCTAGCAGATATACACAAGCTAGGTAAAAGGATTTAGATTACCTTGATTTCTGAGATAAAAACAATGTCATGTTACTAGAAGGGGTAATGCTGACCATAGCATTAGAATATACCTATGAGAGATTATTCTGAGCCCGCGAAATTTTCAATGATCTTAAAGATACACTGGGTAGTTTTATTCAACAGATCAATTCTTGCGAATTCATTTGGTGAATGAGTTTTTGCATACACAAAAGTACTACCTATAGAAACACACGGACAGTTGAGGATATTAATAAATGAACTCATAGGCCCAGTCCCAGCCGATGATATACTAGTAACAGCTGAGCCAAAAATTTCTTCAGCAGATTTTCGAACTATACATACAAATGGATCTCCAGGGGTGACCCTCGCGGCAGCCTCTCCGTGAACAAATTTAGCAGTAATGTCCTTTTCTCCAAACCCATTTATCTTCAAATGTTTTTTGATGCGTTCGAACTGTTTTTCCGGGTTCATATTGGGGACAAGTCTAAAGTCTAATTTGGCGATGGCCTCGGCGGGAAGCACAGTTTTCGCCCCATTACCCGTATAGCCAGATAATATACCCGCAATGTTGCATGTAGGACCTCCGACTAAAGCTTTGCGAGCTTCCACTCCTGTCATATTATTTACGAATTTATCGATGCCGTATTCTTTTCTGAAGGATTCCTCGTTAAATGGCTCCTTCTCTATAAGCAAGATTTCCTGTGATGTTAACTCTTTTACCTCATTATACCAATCCTTTACCAAAATTCTCCCGCTGCCATCTCGTATGCTATTCAGGGCTCTAACAAGAACCCAAGCAGGATTTTCAATCACAACTGCCAGGCTTGAATGAGCGTCTCTTATTGGCCCTTTTGCTAATAGTTCAACATACAAAAGACCCTTCATACCGAGACTAATTATTGGTCTATTTTTTTCGTCAATGTTTCCAAATTCCCAAATAACCCCGTCACACGTAAGTTTGTCCTTGTACCGATTAAGGTATTGTATAATGTGTTCACTTCCAATTTCTTCCTCTCCTTCTACAAAAAATTTCACATTGCATGGGACGTCACCAGTCTTTCTTAGAAAGTATTCTACCGCTTTTATCCGTGTAATCAATTCTCCTTTATCATCTGATGCACCACGTCCATAGATACAATTTCCTTCGATCGTTCCGCTAAATGGTTCCATATTCCATAATTCTATAGGATCCTCTGGTTGAACGTCGTAGTGGTTATAAAATAGAATAGTTTTTCCGTTCGGATTTGATCTAGATTTGACTTCACCATATACTATGGGATGAGCTTCGACATCCCTGCTATGATGTTCTTTCTTTTGGTCAAGATACAATATTTCGGTACTGATGCCAGAATTTTTCATAATGCTTGCGACTAGTGAGGCACACTGTGTAATCCCTTGCTTTCTAGCAGAAACGCTTGGCTGTCTGATAAGTTTCTGAAGATCTGAGATAAGACTATCCATTACGGAGTCCACATTAATGCTCATGCTCCATTCAATAATTTTGAATTTTATATATTATCTTATTTGTTTGGATCACTGGGATTTCAAGTTCACTCGAGGTTGAAATAGATTCTAGTGCACTAATAAAGGCATTTATAAGTAACTTTATTTACATTTTCTATGCCTTTGCCAGCTTCTTCCTCAACTAGTCCTTCATCTCAACCTCCATTTTCGGAAACCTCCTCGATATCCACAAAAGGCTCCAGCAACGATGCTAGTCAATTAAAGAGTATTTTTCTAACACCAGGATCCATTGCAGTCATAGGGGCATCTGAAAAGCCGGGTGTTGGGAAAGCAATATTTTCTAACATAATGAACGGTTATAATGGAAAGATCTATCCTATCACTCCATCTAGCCCAACCGTCTTTGGACTTAAAGCGTACAAGAGTGTACTTGAAGTAAGAGAAGAAATCGATCTTGCAGTGGTGGCCACACCTAACAAAATTGTCCCAGCAGTTATGGAAGAAATTGGCAAGAAAAATATTAGAGGTGCAATTATTGTTTCTGCAGGATTTAAGGAAGTAGACGAACAAGGGGCAAGGCTAGAAAAGGAAATTGCAGCCATTGGTAAGAAATATGGCACCAGGATTATAGGCCCCAACTGTCTTGGAATCATGAGCCTATCTCAACACAACATGATGAATTCAACATTTCTTAAAATCACGCCTGATTATGGCAGCATTGCGTTGGTTTCCCAAAGTGGCGCAATATGCGCCGCAACAGTAGAAGATGCAATGGCACAGGGTATTGGTTTTTCAAAAGTAATTAGCATGGGAAACAAAGTAGATATGGACGAAAATGATGTCCTAGAATTACTATCAGATGATGTAGAAACCCGGGTCATTGTAATGTATCTTGAGGATATACACGACGGAAGAAGGTTTATGGAAATCGCTAAAAAGATAACGGTTGACAGTAAAAAACCAATTATTGTGTTAAAAGCTGGGAGAACCCCAGAAGGTGCAAAGGCCGCTATGTCGCATACTGGAGCCTTAATGGGCTCTGATGAGATTTATGATTCATTGTTCACCCAATCAGGAGTAATAAGAGTAGATACGATGCAGGACTTGTTTGATCTTTCTACGGCCTTTTCTAAACAGCCGGTGCCCCCAGCTAATGGGGATGTAGTAATCGTATCAAATGCCGGAGGTCCTGCGATCATATCAACCGATGCCTGTTCAAAGTATGGCTTGAAGATGGCTGATATATCCTCATCTATGGAAGCAATTACAAAAGTCATACCGCCACATGGTTCGGCAAGAAACCCTGTAGATATCGTTGGAGATGCAGATTTTAACCGTTTTGAGAAAGTCTTAGTTGAAGTACTATCAAATCGGAATGTCGGTTCTGTAGTTACAATGTGTACTCCCTCTGCTACTTTGGATTACAATGAATTAGCGCGAACTATCGTTAGAACGTCAAAGGGTACAGGTAAGACTATGCTTTCTGCACTAATGGGTCTTGCTGAAGGAACAGAAAACAAGAAAATTCTGTCCGAAGGGGGTATACCACATTTTATGTTTGCTGAACCTGCAATCAAAGCCCTTTACGGGATGTATAGTTACAGGAATTGGATAGCATCACCAAGAGGCGTGCTACGTGGATTCGGGGTAGATAAGGAAAGAGTAAAATCCATTCTTGATAAAATCAAACTTGAGGGTCGAAAAAATGCATTAGAAGAAGAAGGTTATGGGGTTCTGAGTTCATATGGGTTCTCTACACCAAAAGGCATCTTAGGTACTACTGAGGAGGAATGTGCGAAGGCAGCCAATCAAATCGGGTATCCAATCGTGATGAAAATTGTTTCTCCTGACATTATTCATAAATCTGATGCAGGAGGCGTCAAGGTAGGACTCAAAAATGAAAAAGAGATAAGATCAGCATTTAGAGAAATAATGGACAATGCTAAGGCTTACAAGGCAGAAGCAAGTATCAAAGGAGTCCTCATTCAGGAAATGATAACATCTGCAAAAGAAGTAATTCTAGGTGCAAAACAGGACCCGCTATTTGGTCCACTAGTCATGGTGGGCTTGGGTGGAATTTACGTTGAAGTTCTTAAAGACGTTGTATTTAGACTGGCACCTATTGATGAACAGGAAGCGGAAAAAATGGTTAACTCAATAAAGGCAATCAAATTACTAAAAGGTGTTAGAGGAGAAGCTCCGTCAGATTTAACCTCAGTTGTAGATAGTTTGCTGCGACTGTCGCAACTAATAACTGACTTTCCAGAGATTGAAGAATTCGACATTAACCCACTCCTCGTGCTAGAGAGTGGAAAAGGCGTACGAGTAGCGGATGTTCGAATCGGGTTAAAGAGATAAGGATAATGAAAGACCAATTTTAAAAGAGAAAAACCTTACTAGTGACTCGCCTATTTACAATTTTTTCCCGCATTCTTCACAAAAAGCTGCATCTCTCTCATTAAGATGACCACATGAGGAACACTTCCCTACTTCTTGGCCTGTAGAAATAGATTTTGTAATATCGATTGTCTGGCTATCAGATGGTACTCTGGTAATAAGAACAATATCACCAATTTTAGATATTTCATTCCACAAAATCTCAACTGTAGTAGGATTAGAAGTCTTGATACCTTCAGGAATATCATCCCCCATTCCATTCTTACTATAATCTTCTTGGATAATCTTGATACTAATTTGCGTATTCCCGCTTCCCATTGGTCTACGCAATCCAATTTCCTTAACTTTTCCAATCAACAGTGCTTCATTATTGTACGCAGGCATTCCGATAAGTGATTGAATTGAAAGGAACCCCGTATCAGTATGCGATCCTAAAGACCTAGCCTTTATATTTTCAGATGTTCGCTGCATTCCTTGATTTCCTTCAGTCGCATCTACAATCTTTTCATCGCTACTATTGGAAATGACGTAGGCCTGAGAACCGGCTGCTCCAGGTGAGGAAATCGATGTTGGGTCGAATTTACGATATTGTGCTATCGTATTGTTGCACGTTGCACATTTGTATTCGCCTTTTTCCGCCAGAACGACTCCTTCTCCCAGATCTTCATTCGGATTTTCGTATTTAATTAAGGGAGAACCTTGGTATTCTTTTTCACATTTATTACAAAAGTATTTTGAAAATCTCTCTTCAGGTAATCTCCCTATTCCAGCCAAAAATAACTCAGGGCCCCCAAGATTCCCCTTTTTTTGTTCGGCATCTGTTACCTTTGCATAAACAAACCCCCCAGAACCACGCAACTTCTTTTCCCGTTGGTTCTCTTCTTCATCCATCATGTATACGTACAATACTAGATTTCATAAGAAGTTATTTAAAATATTCTACTCTAATGGATCCATAGTTATACAAGTACACCTGCAGTTTGTCCTTAATTTGCAGGGTTGTACAAGTTATGTAGTATTCTGACATTAGCGTGGAGTAGTTAGCTAGGTTAAGTCAAAATTTTGCCCAAAGAATTCATCCATAAAAAACAAAAATGCAGACGTACCTAATTCTCTATTATGAAATTTGGGCTCAGGGTTCCTCAGACCGGAAGTAATGTGGCTACAAAAGAAAATATTGCTTCTCTTGCAAAACAAGCAGAGGACGCAGGGTTATATTCTCTGTGGGTACTAGAGAGACTAATTTGGCCGATAAGTCCAAAGGATAAATATCCTGGAACTGCGGATGGTAGATTCCCTGAAGACTGGCAATTCATCTTTGATCCCATTGAGACACTTACATTTGTAGCTTCAAACACGAGTAAGATTCTGGTTGGAACTTCTGTCATAGATATGTTATTTCATAATCCTGTGATTTTAGCAAGAAGATTTGCTACCCTTGATGTCTTGTCAGAAGGTAGAGCGATAGCAGGATGTGGAATTGGGTGGTCAAAAGATGAATATGAGGTCTCAAATATTACATTTGAAGGTAGGAGTAAAAGGGCAGACGAATATGTCCAGATCTTAAAAAAGATATGGACAGATGATATAATAGAGTTCCGAGGACAGTTTTACAACATTCCACCTTCATGGATAGGACCAAAACCTATTCAAAAACCGCATGTTCCAATTTATCTTGGTGGCTATAGTCAAAAGACCTTTGCAAGGATAGCAAGTTATGCTGATGGATGGATTTGCACTATTCAGGATTCATTGGATCAAGCCAAGTCAAATATATGCAAGCTAGAAAAAGAATGCCGTAAAGTAAACAGAGATTTTAATGATATAAATATTGCAGCCATCTTGTATCCTGGTATAATAGATTCGGCTGATAAACGACAGAAAGTAAACCAGGGGAAGACTAGGAAGTTAATGAATGGAAGCCTTGACCAGGTAGTTGATGATCTTCTAGAAATCAGCGACATTGGAGTAGACCAAGTCATATTGAACTACAATAGATCCCCAATAAGTAATAACATTGGTGCCATGATCGAACTAACAAAAAAATTATGGAAATTTGTAGGGTAAACATCTCCAAATTGTATCCTGAATATAGATATTTCGAATCCCAATCTGTTAGAATGCTTTTAATTGTAATCAATTCTGTGTATGTACATTTCAGATCGCCTATTGATGTCCCTGTGCAACTATTTTTTAGAGCACTCGATAGATTAATAGTCAGGGTTGAGTCATACCCGCTTGACATCTTTTAGTTACTTTATACTATAAAATATAATTATCGGAGTGTTTGTCTGCTAAATTTGAAAGTGTAACAGGGAAGACCTTAGAATATATCAAGGAATTAGAAATCGGACGGCTAAACCAAGTAATTATGTACTGCAGATATGATTATATTCAAGTAATTCATAATGTCAGTCATTCAAAAGATTGCGGCAGATCAGTCAAGTAAATGAACCGAACCAATTACTTTCATATCTTCCGTACCTTTTGCAACTATACAATACTTAAAGTGAATAAATAAATTGAATAAGACGTTTCAAGAATTAGGAATTGATGTTGATACAAGCAAAGCTCTAAAAGAAAACGGGTATGAAGACCCTTTTCCCATACAACAAGAAGCCATCCCACTTATGCTTAGAGGTATAGATGTAATAGGGCAAGCCCATACCGGTACCGGAAAGACCGCGGCTTTTGCTCTGCCTATATTGACTAAGATAAACCGCAGAGGACCGATACAGTCCCTAATACTAGTTCCCACCAGAGAGCTAGCTGTTCAGGTAACTACCGAAATTAACAAGTTTGCAAAGTATACGGGCATTAGAACAGTATCAATTTATGGTGGACAAAATATTGGAATCCAACATGATCAACTAAGGAAAGGCGTTCAGATACTTGTTGCAACACCTGGAAGGCTGATAGACCATATCAAGCAGGGAACGATCGATTTGGAGAATGTAAAGTTTGTAATTCTGGATGAGGCAGACAGGATGCTTGATATGGGGTTCATTGAGGATATTAAGTTTATTTTATTTTATGTAAGTGAGGATAGACAGACATGTCTCTTCTCAGCGACCATGCCTCCAGAGATTTTAAGACTCGCACAAGAATACATGAAAGACTTCGAAGAAATTAGATTAAACGAAGAGGAATTAAGTCTCGATACCATCGACCAATCTTATCTGATGGTGTATGAAAAGGAGAAATTTAGACATTTATGTCACCTCATAAAAATGAGAGACAAAAAACAGACGATAGTTTTTGCTGCAACAAAGCAACGAACTCATAGGCTTGCATCCGAGTTGAAGCAAGAGGGCTTCAAAGCAATAACCATACATGGGGATCTTTCCCAACGTCAAAGAGATAATGCGATGCACAGATTTAAGAAGGGTGCCGAAGACATTCTTGTAGCGACAGACATCGCTGCTCGAGGAATAGATGTTCCGGCGGTCGGCCATGTAATAAACTACGATGTCCCAGAAGATCCGCTTATTTATTTTCATAGAATTGGAAGAACTGCACGGGCTGGCGCTACAGGGAAGGCCATATCTCTGGTTTCTCAAGACAGAATAGATGATTTTGGAAGGATTCTACGGCAGACCAAGCATCCTATCCGTAAGCTTAACGATGAAATGGGTATTGAGATTCCTGTGCCTCAACGACGGCAACAATTTCGGCGTAATTACAATGGCAGCTTCCAAAGACGTGGTTATGAGTATCATAAGAGAGATAACAGGGCTGACGGGACAAGATATCGTAGATATGAAGATAATAACTATAGGCAAATGAAACGCAACGGCGGCTACTCCTACAGGCAGCATTCTGGCTATGTTAATTATCGCAATGGTAGATTATAGCATTAAAAAGGAACAGAATTTAACAATAGAATCTGATCCCTAACTCATACCCACTCTTCCCTGATATTCACCACTCACACTACAATGTCACCATATCAGTTCACGCATAATGAAGATCAATAGGTGAGTGGAATGACGAATTTTGGATATGCATGGTTTCCTGCAGCGCACTTTTGCTAAGTCGTTATAGATTAACCAGAACCTGTTTCCTGTTTATCTGATAACTACACTCATTGAATTATCCACACTATTCTCTGCAGTTTTAGCTAGTCAAAGGATAGAATGGAATCTAAATTTTTTAGCTTATGAACTTAAATTGCAAATTTTGCTTGCGTCTTATAAAATAGGAGCATAGCGAGGATACTATTGCATGTCAATTACAGTCTTGATTGGATTATTTTTTAGTATAATCACAATCAAATTGGTAATAACTCTCGAAAATAGGCAGAGTATCATGATCGTTGGGGGAATACGCAATTCAGCTGCATATATAGTGGCGAGCGATACCGTTAAGACCCGCAAGCTAACCCTAATAAAACTAACTATCAGAATTCTATCTAAAGTAAGTACAGCGATATTATACCTCCAGGGGTTCTATCCTGACATTAGACCACAGCTGCTTGTCAACTATGATAGTAAAAAAATAGCAGACGTTTACTAATCAATACCTGTCACTTCAATTTTTTAATAATTATAGAACAGTGAAAATTGTTATTAGATCTTAGTCTCACAATGTAGTATGAATATAGAAAATACTTGTGTTCGAGATATATATCAAGAAATAAAATCGCTTGACCATCGACCTGAGGTATCCGTATATGGTCTCAAATCATAGGTAACTATAAATCCAAAAATAGCCGATATGAATATATGACATTTGTGAAGCATGAAGACCCTTTTGTTAAAATTGCAAACCTAATCGGCGGGGAAGAATACCTCAAGGTTGCCCGAGCTCTTTTGAATACTGAAGATGCCACCGACGAGGAAATTGCTAGCGCCACCGGTTTGCGAATCAATATAATAAGAAAAGTCCTTTATGATATGTTCGGTAAGGCTCTTATAACCGGTATAAGGGTGAAAGATGAGAAAAAGGGATGGTTTGTATACAGATGGCGTGCAAAACAGGATCAAGTTGACAACTTTATCGATAATCAAAAGAAAAAAATCCTTGACAGATTACAAAAACGGTTGGAATACGAAGAGTCTTCAGAATTCTATCACTGCGGAAATAAAGACTGCCCTCGTATCAAGTTTGATTCAGCCGTCGAATTATTCTTCAAGTGTAATAATTGTGGTGGACCGCTCAATATGGTAGATAATACTAGAGTTAAGGAAGCTTTGCGATATAAGATTAATCAGATTACTGATGATATATCGGCGAGCAGACAGTAATGGATTGACATTCCATTTTGACACAATAACTTTCATGGTTTATAATATAAGACTAACTCACCACTATTTTGCATACGGACTTTTTCCAGTTGCAATTTTATGCCCTGTGAGACCCTTGAGTATCCTTCCCCTTCCACCAAGGTGGTTGCCTGTCTTCCACCTACGATCCTTGGTGCGATCGTCACAATTAATTCATTTACAATTCCCAATCTAAGGAAAGACCAAATTATCTCACCTCCTCCCTCGACAAGAATTTTCTTAATTCCCATTCTCTGGACGGTCCAAAGCACTTTTTTCAGATCGACAGTATGAGTACCGGCGACGATCACTATTGCGCCGGTTTTTTTTATTTTTTGTATAACATTCAGGTGTGCCAATTTTGTAACGACGACAATTGTTTTTATCTTAGTTGCAGTGTTGAGAATATGGGAGTCGATCGGTATCCTACCCATGCTGTCTATTATGATTCTTGTTAGATGCTTTTCCTTAGGTCTCTTACTTCCCAGCCTAATTGTAAGTCTGGGATCATCTGCCAGAACGGTAGATATGCCCACAATAATTCCATCAACAGATCTCCGTAGTTTATGAACCCTTATGAGATCGTCTTTTGAAGAGATTGCTGAATCACCTTGATGTGTCGCAATTTTACCATCGACGGTCATTGCCGAGTTAATTATAATTTGCATTCGTTATTCTCACAATTCTGCCCCGCCTGATAGTCTTCCATCAATCATTATACCTTTGATGGAATCTGGGCCTGCCCTATGTAGAATGGAAGCACAAGGATTATGAATTGGGTATAAATCAAGGTTCTTTTTATTGATAAATAATAGATCTGCTGATCTCCCAGCTTCTATGCATCCAGAATTTAGTCCAAGGATATCCGCAGCGTTTATTGTAGACATTTTCAATATATCTCTGGCACTGATAAATCTTTTTTCAGTGGCCCTTGACGCTTTCCATATGTAGTCCATTTCTTTAAACATATCAGGAGAATTCAACATGACATTGTCTGTACCTATGGCTATAGTGCATCCTCTTTCAAGCATACGCGCAACTTTTGGGATTCCCACTCCGAGTATTCCGTTCGACCTAGGGCATATCACAACCCCAGTTCCTTTCTTTGCAACTAAAGAGATATCACCATCAGTGGCTTTGGTCATATGAATAACTAGATCTGGATTTAGATACCTCATTATTCTAGCTATCTCTGTCTTGCCGGTTATGGAATTCGAAAATCCAACAGACTCTTCTGATTCAGCCGCATGAATTGCCATGAGTAACTTTCCATTATTATGTGCGAACTTTCTATTTTTTGATTCCTTATTCATGTCGTTTAGCAGCTGTTTATATTGGTGGAGAGCAGCGTTTGTATTTTCATTTGCACCGCTAAGTCCTAGGCCATCGGACATCTTTAGAATGTTGGCGGCCTGCTGCAAAGAATTAGGAGGAAGTCTCTGATGTATTACTTTCAAAATTTCATGTTTCCGTTTCTGCCTCTTCGTAGATGAATTCTTGATTTTATTTCTTGTTTTTGTTATCTTAACCAATCTTTTAGCTCTCGCAACTTTCAAATTAGCTATTAGATCAAAGTAGAATTCGATCCTTCCAAGTACTATACACTTAATCGGTAGTGTAGATATTGCCTGCCTCAGTAAGTTAATACCATCGGAACCTCCCTCCCTAAAATCTGCAAAAGCTACTATGCCTTTCTTCATCATAGAAATTATCGATGCCCTCATCATCATCTTGAGGTGATCTGGGCTGCTTTTTCGTAGGATAGCACTCTTAGCACCGTAAACGGGATGAATCCTTTCATTCATTCCTCCTGAATCAACCAACAAATCCTTTCCAAGAGAATCTCCGATATGTGTATGAGCGTTAATAAAACCAGGCATTACAAGAAGTCCTTCAGAATCAAAGACATGGAGGCCATCATTATTGCTAGCAATTTTATTATTAAGAACCTTACTTTTGTAGTTTCCAGCGCTTGCCCTAGTTATTTTTCCATCCTTTGCTATTTCAATAAATCCAGATTCAATATAAGATAATTCCCTGCCGAGAAAAAGGCTAGCATTTTTTATTACTATAACCATTATATCTTATATACAGACTCCAACCTTCCTTTCTCCCTTAGGTCTCTTATTGTATCAAGTGCCTTGGTTGCATTATCAGCAGCTTTCCTACCGGAATTTCCAACACCAATTCCACAATTTAGCTTGACACCAGCAGCGCTTCCCACTCTACTAATAATTTTCTTCGCGTCTTCCTCCGATAAATCGTTTGAAATAACCATAAAGTTATCCCCTCCTATGTAGAATGCCATACATTTCTTTTTGAGAAATTCTTCCGACAAGAGAGAGTACACCTTTGCCATTAAGCTGGTGACCTCATATGGGGTAAGACTAAAACCTATTTTCCTGGAATCGTTTACATCTATGTGCATTATTTGCGCAAAATCTCCGTTCAACCCTGTTAAATCTGATGCATTATGATAAGATTTTGATGTGGAAAATTCAGGAGACGAATTATTAGTGGAAAATTCAGGAGACGAATTATTAGGTGGGGGACCGAAAATTGAAGTAGCCGAATTAAGTGCTTCCTTTGATTGCCTAGATTTGTGAGCACTGATGTTTGCTTCAAAAGAAGTTTCCCCTCTTCCTATTGTCATTGATAGTTTAAAATCTGTGTACAGAACAGTAAGCTGATTGTGTATAGCTATGTGATCCGAGACCGAAAGACCGTTGGTTATAGCGATATATTCATCGAATCTATTTGAATAGACTAAGCATTCTTTTTCTGAAAATAGTCGTTGTACATCATAATAAATCTTTGACTGTAACATTTGCAGCCTTGCCTCTCTATCACTACCAAGGGTAAGTGTCCAAGGGCCATATCCCTCGATTCTAATTATTGTAATTTGTATTGTCAGTCTCTTATCACTACCATCTTTTTTGTACTCGACAATCTTTCCCTTCTTAATTTTCTGATTCTCTTAGCCATACTAATAGCGGCATCTACTGCACGAGCGGGGACAATCTCAATTCTGGCTCTAGCTTGCTCTTTTGTCATATCAGGACCAGAAATTCCAAGAGATACTGGTTTACCATATTTCAGCGATAAATCTGCGATTAATCTTGCAGCGTTTTCGGCAATTACACTGTCATGGCGTGTTTCACCTCTGATTATTGCGCCAATAGTAATTGCAGCATCAACGTCACTCTTCTTTAAGACTTCTTCAATCATAAGCGGCATATCAAAAGAACCAGGTACATAACATACATACTTGAGTTCTGCGTCATTTTTTTGTGTTTGGTTTATTGCAAAATTGAGCATCTGGGACGTAATTTCCGCGTTAAACTCAGAAACCACTATTGCAGTCCTAATTCTACCCATTCTGTGATTATGGCACCTTCGAATATGAGCCTAATAGCTGGTTGGATTCCAATAATGTAATACCCAATTCATCTGCATAATTCTTCGCCTTAACTATCGGTAGTGCTCTAAAGGTAGTGGAGTCCAACATTTCGCATATAACTGCTGCCCGAGTCAAGTTAGCAAGTTGCATCAAATAAATAGAAAGTTCCGTGTGGCCTGCTCTTTGTTCAAGGAGATTGGTTGATGCTATGAGAATCGGTACATGCCCCGGAGCCCTAAAGCTATTGGCAAATTCATTTACCCCTCCGGAATCAATGTTCCTACATACTTCGGCCATCCTAGAAATGGTTAGAGCCCTATCTGCATCGGTGATTCCCGTATAGGTGTCGCAATGATTAACCGAGATTGAAAAAGAGGGGCTATCACCGTACGGGGATTTACTACTGACTAACTTTGAAAATGTCGTATTGATATGTGTCAAAGACTTGAGAATGTCATGCATATAAAGAAGGCCAAGTTTATGAGTGATTTCACTCGCAACGGCCAAACAAATTAGCCCGCCTGCCTGAATCCTCATCGACGCAATGTGATGTGGTTTAATATGCTCGGCGGCAATAACCATATCGACTTCATCTTCTCGACTCTTGTCATCATGAACGAGCACAAAATTTCCTTTCTTTAGATCGCGAATCGCTTGTTCAACAGAATCCAAATGATTAATTGCAATAGGAAATTAATTATATAGTTTACTAAATATTATGGTCTTACCAATTTTATGGTAGTTTTCCTTTTATATATTTACTCATAATATCCGTCTCTAGGTTGACATAGTCGCCTACTGCTTTGAATCCTAAGGTGGTATGGGTTAGCGTATGTGGGATTAGTGCAACAGATATGGTTTCACGAGTTATATCTACCACTGTCAAGCTTATACCGTCAATTGCTATAGATCCCTTAAGAACAATTGAATCGAGAAGCTCCGTGTTCTCAAGTTTAAACCAGATTTTTGTTTGAGAAGCACATTTGAGAATTTTATCTATTTTCCCGATACCGTCTATATGACCAAGTACAAGATGACCTTCCAAACGATCGCCGACCTTCAAGCTCCTTTCAAGATTTACTTTATCCCTCACTTTCAATAGCTTTAGACACGTACGCGCTACGGTTTCTTCAATCAGATCAAAGCTTGCCTCATGTTTGTGTAAGTTAGTAATGGTAAGACATGCCCCATTAACGCTTAAGCTGCTTCCACTCTTCAAACCCTTACTTAACCTGCCAATGTCTATTCTTATTCTGAGTGATGCTTGTGTATTTTTACTCTTGCTAGATACATAACTTACTTCCCCTAGGTCCTCAATTATGCCTGTGAACATGCCCAGACCATATCTTTCAATAATAAGCATAAAAATTAATGTGAAACTCGCAGCTGCCTAGCGACGTGATAATTATGGATATGTTCAAAGTGCATTGACCAGTTTTATGAGGCATGTATTCAATAATCTGGGCGCATTAGACTTAGTCCATTCCTTTAAGAATATTTTTACATCCAAAAAAATAAATCTGAATATCGTATGACGTTTCATGTGAAGAAATATGCTGCGAGAAACATTGCGAAGGAAAGAATTTATCTTCTAATAGACCATGCGAGAAAAGAAGCTATACTTGATGAAATGCTTGCTAATGACCAGGCGAGGCTTGCAAAGAAGATTGCCATGCGCATGCGTATAAGACTTCCTTATGAAATTCGTCAGCTCTTCTGTAAGGGATGCAAACAGTTTATCTTGCCAGGAATAAGTTCAAGGGTCAGAATAGGAAGGTCACGATTGAAGGCAATAAGGATCACATGTCTAAAATGCGGTCATGTTTACCATAAAGTGATGACATGAAATTATAGACAATTCAATACTGGTTGACATTAAAGTAAGGATTTATAGGGGAACTACAGAATCATCTGTAATAATGGCGAAAGCATACGATATACCTGCTAACAAGCTCATCGAGAGATTGACTGAGCAGTTGAAAAGAGAGAAGAAAATTGAACCTCCAGGTTGGTCTGCTTTTGTCAAAACTGGTTCCCACGTTGAAAAAATTCCTCAAAATAAAGATTGGTGGTACTCCAGATGTGCATCATTATTAAGAAAGGTTTACATTCACGGTCCGATTGGAATCTCGGATTTGAAAAGTGAATATGGTGGCAAAAAGCAATCCGGCTACAACCTAGCTCACCATAAAGATGCAGGTGGCGCAATTATTCGCAAGGCCTTACAACAGTTAGAAATGGCTGGATATGTGACCAAGAAAGCTAAAGGGCGACTAATAACTGACGAAGGAATGAAAAAAATTGACAAATTAGCGACTGAAATCTACAAGGAAATTATCAAAGCTACTCCAGAGTTGCAGAGATATGCGTAGGATTAGACCATAGGACGGAAAACATGTCATTCCCCCAATCACAACAGCCAAACGATGAAGAAGCAAGAAGGCGCGAAGCGGAGGCTGCCGCTGTACGACAACGTGCGTTAATGGTTCTTCTTGAACCTGACGCTAGACAGAGACTAATGAACGTTAGAATGGTCAAGCCCGAACTGGCCACTGCAGTTGAAAATTATCTAATAAATGCTGCCTCGACTGGGAGGTTGAATAGATCGCTTACTGATGATGAACTAAAGCAGATATTGCTTAGCCTGCAACAACCAAAAAAGGACTTCAAGATAAGTAGACGCTAAATTGGGCTGAAATTTCCCACTTATGTCTATTCACTAATCAACCGATCTATTTGCACAATATTTGATGTTGATTGGACATATTTTTTTGTTAAAGACAATATCCATGTTCTTACATTTGGGAAACAGAGATCGTCTCATTGAGTTAACTATATTAAGGCTAAATATTCTTCTCACGTCATGAAGGCAGCCGTTTTCAGAGAATATAATCAAGATCCAGAGCAAGTTGTAAAAATCGAGGACGTGGATACACCAAAATTGAGACCTAATGAGGTCATGATAAAAGTAGAATCCGCGGCTTATAACTATAATGATTTGTGGGCAATCTGGGGTGACCCGGTTAAGACTCCATTGCCGCATATTTCTGGAAGCGATGTGGCTGGAACAGTGGTGGAACATGGAGAAGATGTTACAAAATTCAAAGTGGGAGATAGAGTCGTTTCTCACTCAAATATGAGTTGTAGGGTATGCGATAAATGCACTGATGGAAGAGAGTTTGATTGTGATAACAGACTAATATGGGGATTTCAAACTGGTCCACTTTGGGGTGGATTCAGTCAATATACACATCTGCCAGAAGTAAATGTGGCAAAGATACCTGATAATATTTCCTTTAACGACGCCGCTGCGGTGTCGATGGTTGGTATGACGTCATGGCACATGCTAGTAGGAAGAGCAAAGATAAGACCAGGTCAGACTGTACTTATCATGGGTGGGACAAGCGGCGTAGGGATGGTAGGAATTCAGATTGCGAAATTATACAATTGTACGGTTATCGCAACAGCAGGCAACAAGGACAAGATGGACAAATGCTTGGAAATAGGTGCAGATCACGCAGTTAATCACAGAGAAGCGGACTGGTACAAGAAGGTTAGAGATATAACCAAGAAGGCAGGGGTTGACATTGTCTTTGAGCATATCGGCAAGGCAGTTTTTCCACAAGAAGTTGGTCTCTTAAAAAATGGTGGAACCCTTGTCGCCACGGGTGCTACAACCGGTTACGATTCGACAATAGACTTAAGATATCTTTTCTTTAAAGGGACCAATTTACTTGGATCAACACAAGGAACCAAGGCCGAACTTGAAGAAGTCATTTACTGGACTAGTAAGGGCAGAATTAAACCAGTAATTCACACCATCCTACCATTTAATGAAATGGTGAAGGGTCACACCATGATGGCAAAAGCTGAACAAATGGGAAAAATATTAACTACGCCACAAAAACCGTAGGCGTTTCACATCTTTTGATATGGATTATTTTTATCTCATGACCTTTAAGAACGTATTAAAGATTAGACATGTTCAGAAGCCTTATTTTTGTTCCTAGCTATAGCGAGAGATTTTTAGATAAAGCCAAAGTACTGAATGCAGATGTTGTATGTTTTGACTTGGAAGATTCTGTTCCCTTTGATCAAAAAGATCATGCAAGACAGCTTGTTAGGTCGGTTCTTACTTCGAGGACTTCATTTCAGACGAGAAATGTGTTTGCAAGAATAAACTCGTTTGACTCAGGATTGACTTTTCCAGATCTAAATGCTGTAGTTCAAAAGGGAATTGATGGAATCGTTCTGCCTAAGGTGAACAATGACGAAGAGGTTTCTGCTATCGACCGAATCTTAACCAGTCTCGAACAAGAAAGAGGTATTCAGGAAAGGAGTATAAAGATAGCCGCTTCAATTGAGTCGGCTAAAGGAGTAGTCAATAGTTATTCTATTGCCAAAGCAAGCGATAGGGTAAACATGTTAGTATTTGGAATCTTTGATCTACTTTACGACATGCATTTAGACCGTGAGGAGGGGAATAACGAATTAGAGTGCATCTATGCCCGTTCAAAGATCCCAGTTGATGCCCGTGCTGCCGGAATAGAAGCCATAGATGGTATTTGGCAAAAGTTAGATGATGCTGAGGGGTTAAAAAAAGATACTGTCATTGCCAAAAGGTTAGGATATTCAGGCAAGAGTATAATTCATCCTAATCAAATAGAAACAGTCCACGCAATTTTTTTACCCAGCGCAAATGAAGTTGAATGGGCAACAAAAGTTGTTAACGCGCTAGATGAAGCTCTAACGCATGGAAAAGGCAAAGGTGCAATAAGGCTTGAAGGGAAAATGGTTGATGCCGTACACTACAAGCAAGCAAAAGCAATTTTGGACTTGGCAGGTAAAGGCATAATTCATAATCCTCAAAACACAAAGACCCAAGTAGATCATTAGTTTTTTTAAGTAAACTTTCGACTATCATATATTCTGCTACAACCGATATATGCAAGGTTTCTGACGACCAGCAAATATTGCGTGAACTACTTCATATGACTAACTGGAATTTTGATGTTAATGACACATGAAGGTCTTTTCCCAAAACCAAAAACCTATGAAAACAATAAACGAAAGTGTTACCTGATCAAGTTGGTTGAAGAAACATAGTTATGAATTAGGCTCATTAATTAACTGTAAGGAGGCGATATCACGAAGTTAAGGGATCCATTCGCATTAAACAAGCCTAACCTCATTAACAATTGCTTTGGCAACCGGACTACCGAATCCAGATTACGCTAGCCAAGAAAGATTGCTACTATTATACCTATAGTAACAGCGAGCGATACAACAAGAACCAGGAAGTTTTTCTTCTCCTTCATTTATATTCGACAAGATAACTACAGCCCGACATAGTAAAGAATATTATGGAACCTAATCAAAAGCGCAGTTATTGCTAGACTTAGGTAGAGATATGAACATTTCAGCTTTACATCGGTAAATTTTTTTGTTCATATATGTAGTTTTAGGTATTGCCTTATCAATTTACTTCTTTTCTTCTGTAGGTTTTGTTTTATCTTCTACAAAGCCGTGTTTGGCTAGTTGTCTGTATGCGAGGAATACTAGGAGAGCTATTATGACAAAGTCGATTATCGTTGATATTAGGTCTCCATACCTGAACTCAGTAGTCGTACCTGCCAGATTAGTAACTTTAAAACTTACTGCTTCTAGACTTCCGGCTGGAAGAAAAAACCCGATAATTGGATCGATTATATCGTTTACAAATGCAGTTACCAACCTTGATGCTGCCTGACCAATAACAAACGCAATAGCCAGGCCTATTATCCCAAAAGTCTTGAGAAAGTCAAAGAACTCTTGGGCTAGAGTTCTTTTAGCTTCTGGAGCGGTATCTCCCTTACTCAATTCAAAGCAAAGGATATCCGATAATCCTAATATGGGAAGCCGCAGTTTCTTCTAATATAGTTTCCCTTAACATAGTGAAATGAGGCTCAGCTCCTGGTCAAATTGTATTTCGACTACATTCTATAGGGTCTTTAAGTCACTAATAGTAATAGCTGAGAGGATGCTTTTAATATTTACCGAGTCTTGCATTCTAGGCACTTTGTACATATCCAATTGTTACTTTCGATATCCTAGAATTAATACTCTAGTTTACTACTAAAAAGTAGCAATATCCTTCCCAGCTCAAAAATACCATTACTTTTGTACTTCTCTTTATACTCAATATGAGCAAGACAATCTTCATGGAAGCCGTCTTACCAGATGCAACAATACTCGCAGCTGGGTTGGTAATGTTCCGACTCGGTACAAGAAGCGCAGGCAAATCCATGTGCTGATAGCGAAGTAAACAAAATTTCGAAACAGATGACTCTGAAGAAGTAGATTCAGACATCGAATGTGAATTCTATGGTCCAGTAGATATAGAGGCGTAAGGACACAAACACCATTCCCTACCTTTTTTTGAACTGTAATAAGACTAACTACGGCCATGAATGTGTAAGCATCTTTTGAAATGAACTTAATTGTTTGGTAAAGATTGAAATAATGTAATAGCGATAATCTAAAAGCTTTTTCAATCAATGAAGCGATGAAAACCAGAATTCTACTGATAACGGCACATGTATATCAGCGGCAATTGTGAAAGATAATATTTAGAGCTGATCACACCCTATATCGAACTAGCTGGATAACAATACTATGGGCACAACAGGATTCAGAAAAACGCTTGCTATTATCAGTACACTGCTTTCAGGTGGAATATCGATTGGCTTAATCAATGTGGTTCCGCAAACAGCTGGAGCACTTTAACTGAAATAAACGTAAGGTAATAGAGGATAGACGTATGTGATAAGTCTGGCTCAAGAAGAAAGAACAAAAGCATACCCCGGGTCTGCCATTCCCGGTCATTTGACTCCTCTATTGCCGCCCTAAACGGCGGTTTTTCATTGTAGTTTTTTAAATGATCTGATCTGTTTATGATAGTGCTTAGGAAGGGAACGTTACGAGTACTGGTGATAGAGTTGCCTTGTGTAAAAATTATGGAAGATTCTTGATTATCTTGAATCCTTCCTCAGCAGTAAACGCCTTCAAGGTTTTGGTCTTAACGTTTCCAGCCGACCCGACTTTGAGCATCAGAGACATTACTGCTTCATCATTTGGGGCTTCTATGATTATTACTACGTCATATTCTCCGAACGTATAGTAACCTCCAATCAATTTTCCTCCCGCTTTTTCGACCAATGTCTTAAATGAGCTATAGCGATCTGGAGATTCGTTGATCTTGCCAATTCCCTGTTCTGTCCAATTTATGAGTAGGATATAATATGACAATGCAACAGTTAGACAAGCACGCGGCTATTTATGTTTCACCACGATAACGCGCGCACCGGAAAGACCCTGACCCCCCATGTTTTTCGGACATGGATAGCTCATTTAGGTTAATGGTCATCTATAGGCATGTTATCTTCGTTTAAAGCTCCACTACAAAAGCTCTACTAGAAGATCAGCTTGGAACTCTGATACAAAAAAAGATCGGAGTTAAAGCTCCTAGCTGTTTTTCTACAGCCATTATAATATCGTATACAAGGAGCTTTACTAGAGAACCGGAATGCCAGCCAGAGCAATATGGAAAGGAAGTATTTCTTTTGGGCTAGTGAATATTCCAATTCAAGTCTTTTCGGCTGCTCAAAAAGAAGACTATACTTCCTTTAATCAGTTATGTGAAAAAGGGCACAAGATCAGATACAAGAAATGGTGCCCGGTTGAAGAAAGAGAAGTTCAATGGTCTGAAATCAAAAAAGGATTCGAAGTTACAAAGAATAACTACGTAGTTTTAGAGAAGGAAGAGATTGACAAAATCAAGCTCCGGACCACTAATACCATAGAGATAGAGGAGTTTATAGACTCAGAGGATCTTGATCCAATCTTTTTTGAAAAAGCTTACTATATCGGGCCTGATCCTGGTAAGAAGAAAGTGGAGTCAGCGGTTAAGGCTTATTCTTTGTTTGTCAAGATACTTCACGAAACCAAGAAGATAGCAATAGGTAAGGTAGTATTAAGAGATAAAGAGCATCTCGTTGCGTTAAGAGCATATCAGAGAGGCCTTGTAATGCATCAGCTAAAGTATCTTGATGAAATAAGACCCATGGATGAGATAGATGGAATAGATACTCCTCAGAAAGTCGATGCCAAAGAATTATCGCTGGGAAAAACGTTGGTAGATAACCTCACAGTCGAAAAGTTTGATCCTGGACAGTATTCTGATACGTATGCCAAGGAGATAGAGAAGCTGATAGAGGCAAAATCCAAAGGACAACAAATCACCATTAAGGAGGAAGAGAAAGAACCCGAAGAAACTCCAGACATACTTGAAGCGCTCAAAGCTAGTCTTCAAGTAAAAAGCAAACCATCTAAACACAGGAAGAGCAAGTAGGAGCACTAAAAGATAATCTTATTGTTTTTCTCTGTTCTTTTTACAACATTAAACCGGTATTTGGCCCTGGCATTTAACTTTCAAGGGTATACAGGATCCTGTAGGGGGGCAATATTGGTAATCAGGACAGCACGAATGGGACTGATCGAACAACGCCAAGGTACCCCTAATGACCTGAAGAGAAGGATATGGTGGGATGTCATTCCAAAGACCAATACCAGCTTAAAAAAACCTGAGGCATTTCGACAATAAAAAGCTGCCAAGTGGGTAAGTAGAAGCTGCAAGATTCCGTCTCCGTGACCAGTGCCGTCCATGGACCGTACTTCACTGAGCACCACCAAGGATCACGTATTCTTCTACCATTCAGCTTAGAAAGCTTGTAGTACCGAACTTTCTTTGAAATACTTTCGAGATTAGATTCAGGCAAATGTGATTCATCTTTATTTTCTCCCTCTTCCGCGTCGAACAAACTCGTCGTATCAACCTGCTCATTAAATGGAGGTTGACAGACAACTCTCGGATATGTGACCCACACAAAATATTTGCGAATAGAAAACTGGCTCTTATTGGGTCCCAGACTAGCAGACTGTTTTTTAGGCTTCTTGGGTGCATGAAACTTGTGCGGTCTGATTGTTATGCCCGGCATCTTATCAGAAAAGCCCAGCTTTCCGCCCACTTCGAATGCCTCCACAGGGATTTCAGGCAAGCGCTTAATCTTCTCTCGGAGAGTAGCCATAGTCCAATTCTACAATGAGGATACTAATAGGCGTTCTTACTGACTTGAAGTCTTCTGACAACGAAACTGTAGATCTGATAAGATATGCTTACGATATCATTCAGCTATTACGAGAGTAATCACCTAACAAAAAATAGCAAGTAGTCAGCTCACCTTTAGAGGATGTAAGCCTTTGAACGATCTGTCTAAAATTATCCGGTACAAAGTAGCTAAATTCAATACGGGTACGTAGCAAAACTTAAATGTACTAGCTACCATATTATAGTAACACTATGACCAACTATTCAAGGACACGGGAACTATTCAACAAGGAATCCAAAAGATCCTCTGACCTCAAATATAAGGACACTTTTCCTGCTGGTTTTTTTGGTGAAGAAATGGCAGAGGAAAAGTGGTTTACACAAGTAAAGAATCCCAACACTGATGAGTTCTTTCAGCTAGAAAACCCAAAGGCACTTGGCATTGTACCTGCAGACTTTAAGGATGGAGAAAAGCCAAAGAACTATCCTATAAAAGAAGTAGATACCATCATTAGAATAAAAAAGGCTGATGGCACTGAGTGGCTTGCAAGTACACAAATTTGGACAGGTCTAGACAGACAGGGTAACGAGATTAGCAAGAGTTTTGTCTGTCCAGAGATTTATGATAAGCCTAACTTTCTTTAATAGCCTATTAAAGATAAGAGTGACCCAAATAATCCATTTCAAAAGTTTGAAAGAATGGCAACATCCGTTGTCTACACCAAATAACATACTCTGCCTTTTATACTCGAAAACTTGGAACAGTTATGGACGCTACATAAACCTAAGATATCCCTCAGTTTTAGAAGTGAGAGCACGGGAGATAGTCCGGATAGAGGGATTGAAAGATATGAAGACTTTAAAAAACCATTTGATGAGTTATGGGAATGGGCTATTACTCCAAGGTTCAGCTTGGATAGAAGTGTAAAGGATAAACTACAAGAAAGACAATATGGTTAGTTGGAGAAGAGAAAAACTCCTGCAGTTCTCCATCCCTCTCTCTGCAGTTAATACCTATTCCCTTTTGAAAATAGCCTCTCTTAGTTGTGATGTCCGCTGAAAAACGATATTTTGGGCCTCTTCTTGCTCCTCGTCGTTGGGCTGTCTTTTCATTATCCCAGAAAATACAACATTAAAACTACCCATTATTGCCCCGTGTACAAAACCCAACAAATAATCCTCTAAATTCTTGACGTGTAGTACTTTGGCCCCTCCATCTCTTAAATACGACATTTCTCGGGGAATAACAGTAAGCATCTGATCGATTATAGTATCAAGGGTGCCCCTTATTTGTGGTTGCAACATATCGGGGCTAATTTTATTGGAAGGAATATAAAAACTACTTCTCGTATGCTTTATTGCATATCTTACCGTAAGAAACCTGATAGCTCCTAAATACGATATTTCGCAGTAGCTATTCCAAGGGCTGAGATGAGGTAACACACCAAGCCAAACTAAGCCGCAGGCAGTCCCAGACTCGACTGTTTTGTGTCCAACCAGCATCTAACAACGAGTCTCCTGCGGCTTCACTGGATACTCCGTAAATATGATATTTTCTATAGTTATTGGGGGCCTAAAAGTCCAATATCACTTTCGCCGCAGGGCTGGCCCTGGACTCAACTTAACTTGACTCGGCACAGCGCGACGAGACATCAAGGCCAAGAACACCGCGCAAACGTTCGTTAGTTGAGTCTCCTGCGGTTTCAATTATATATAGCTATTATCTAGCTAGCAGACTAAGACTCGGAGAATAAACATATCCTTACATACGGGATATGTGAGTTAGGCATTGGTCATGACTATACTCCTCATGCCTTTTCTCCGAGTCACCTAATCAATCTATCTTTTAAGTTTTTCAGAGGGAATCTCTTAAAGATGTTCTAAAAGAGATTTAACATAGTTTCTTCTCTGTAATAAGAATGAAACAAATATACTGGAGCTTGTTGACAACAGCAGCGCTAACATCATTAGTGTTTTCTGTAACTATACAACAACAAAACGTAGCGGCTCCTAAAGAGGATAAGTTTGTTATAAATAACCATGATCACACAAGCGGCATACATAGTAACGAAGTTGATGTAAGCAATGGTGGAAGCTCGCATTTTAACTCCAACGACAACACAAATAGAGAAGGAGAATCACCTGTAGAAAGAACTAATTGTAATTCCCACTCCATACCTGCTAATGACGGGCACAGTCATTGTTAAACCCAAGTCTAACTAGCTGCCAACTAGTTTACCCAATTCTTTTAATTTGAATCGGCGCTCTGCAGTTTCTATCGTTCTTCGTAACTTGTGAAATGGAATCCTGCTTTCTCTAACGCTTCATAAGCTGCTGGTAGCTTTCGCTTCTTGAATGTGGTTGAAGATGCATCTTTGTTAACATCATCTATTACTGCGATGGGAATATCATTATCACCTATTACATTACCATGTGAATCTGTAGGTGGGCCTGGTAAATGAAACTTGCTAGACTTCTTTACTGGCTGCTGCTTTGGTCAATATTCAATCGTACACTTTGTACAAACATAAGCGCCTATCATATCTTCCCGTGTTAATGGCATTAGGCGGATGTTACAGTATGAACAAAAGTATTTCTCTGCTACAGAAGAGTTCTTGATATCTATGATAACGGAGTCCTTATTTCTATCGTCCATTGATTGATTATTCTTTACTCCGTTTATAGAATGTTAAAGCTAACCTAAAAGCATCTACAACGTCATTGTATGATGTTTCTTCCTTCTGTAGTTTGTTTCATTAGCTACTGCAGTTCTTAGGCCAGTTAGCAGTTTATCAAATCGTTTATCAATGGCTATCAAACTGCTGCCATCCTCTTCAGTTTCTTCCATCAACCATTTAGCATGTTGCAACATATGAGCTCCCTCCAAACTAAAAGGGACGGGCACAACAATCATCCTATCCTCTATGTGTGAGTTGTATTTCTTACAGAAGTTGAACTGGTCTCTGATATACTGCTGATTGAACGGCTCATCAAACTCCCGCTTTAATGATTCCCACACTTCGGGATTGGCAGCATCCACGTACACATTAGAAACATATCCACATTTCTGTTTGATTTCCCATATCCTGTTTATCATAGCCTGGAAGTTAGGACGTTCGTACTCCTCTGCGAATATGACTTGTATTTTACCGTCTACAAACTGAGTAGCGACTATAGCGAACTTTGATCCACCCCTGAATGAAGGATCGACGCCTATGCTTTTTTTAACATTAGGATTGATATTATCTGGATTATACTGTATCTTTTGACAGTTCTCGATAGATAGTGAAGAGAAGACATTGCCAATGAGTCCTAAATATTGAAGTTCATATTCCCTTGGGAAACTGGGCGATTGCTTGGCTTTCTCGATCTCAGCTTTGGTATAGATTTTGTCAACTCCCCAAGTATAATCTAGGAATAGTTTCTTGTATAAGCAGGTCTCAAACGGTTCTTGTTCAATCTGTTGGAATAAACCTCCTGGAGCGTTTGGTGTAGAGACCATAACAATGAACGGGTCAGACTTTGCAATGTACCTTTCCGATACTACGCGTACTTCTTCCTGTTGGAACTTTGGTAGGTAGTCCCCCTCGTCAATCATAATAAACCTTGGATTAGTTAAGGAACGGAAGGAATCAATGTGGTTAGATGGGTATGCTTCGATACTGCAACCATTTAACTCGAGAACTGTTTCCCTACTGTCAAATGTAACATCTAGCTTATCTTGAAAGAATCTCTTCATTCTCCGTATGAGTTTGATTGCCAGGTCTATGCTTGGGCCAGTCACTATGACCATTTGACTATTCTGATAATCGTCATTACGTACGCCGAGCCAGGCCATAAGCCTAAGGAAGAACTCCGATACGCCTAAGCCCGTACTCTTTTTCACAAACAAATGTTTCTCTTTGAACGGGTATAGGACGTTCATTAAATCTCGAGAATATTGTGACGGAGATTGAAATCGAGGATTAGATCTAATATTAGACATAGGATTAGCAGCACCACTGCTAAGGTATCCAGGTCTTAACAAAGCCATATACAACATTCTTTCATAATCAAATAATGGCTTTCTTTTTCCGTTCCCATTTTTTCTTGGCAGTCCGATTATATCGTTAAAACAGCATTGGGTTTTGTGTGTTTTACTCTTGTCTCTATGTAAAGCAGAGTCCCATATCCAGAATGGCTTGCCTCTACATCGTTGCAACATTTCAGATTGTTGCGATGTGCTATAATCGGGTTGTGATTCGATTACCTTCTGGAGATCTTTGAATGTCACTACCTAATGTAAGCGGCGAGAAAGCTTTTAGTTTTTGCTACAGCTGCCACAATTTAACTATATGATTCTTTTATCACAATGGAAACTGAGTTATATATCCCAGATTGAGTGACAAATCTGAAATATCTAGTAAATAAGAACTTGCGTAATGCGATCACCCGTTGTGTTTACAGTCATAACGATATCCGGAATGCTTCTAGCTTCTGCTCTTCTATCCTTTCAACTTGAGAAGATTCATGCCCAATCAACCGATCCAAATTCACCCCCTGAACAAGTCACATTCGATATATCAGCATCAGATTCTTGTGATTTCTCTCCAGACTCTATAGATTGTGCTCCTTCTGACGGGGCAACTACGACACTTAATCCACCATTTGATAGTGATTTCGATCTTGCCTGTGACACTTTTGGAACTCCTGATTCTGGAATTTCTGCTACTTGTCTCCTAGATTTTCGATCTCCTGAACTAAATGGAGATGACTGGGAAGCTAGGATAAGTTGCAGTGATGTAGAGATAGTTGAATTTGCAATTAGTATAACTGGTTGCAGTGGAACGCTCGACGATGAAAATCATAACTAATCCATTGCATACCGTGTTGAAAAGCTTTTAGTTTTTGCTAATATGATCATGAACCGATAAGATGGATGAGTGATTATTTGAAGTTGAATAGTAATGTGATAGTAGACCTGGCAAGAAAATATATTCCGGCTGAGATGACAAAGGAACCAACCTTTGAGGAGCTCGCCGCGCAACTGATGGGAATATTTATA